>Ga0210051_1001717_pt1 | contig 22170 bp, 21 predicted proteins | sample CryGey092014_all_FD_185464 | JGI IMG/M metagenome (GOLD analysis project Ga0210051, IMG submission 185464) | Groundwater microbial communities from aquifer - Crystal Geyser CG23_combo_of_CG06-09_8/20/14_all (SPAdes) (version 2) | ecosystem: Environmental > Aquatic > Deep subsurface > Groundwater... | reverse complement strand
CGGTAGGAGGGCATTTATGCCCGATATAATCGTGCCGGTAGGAGGGCATTTATGCCCGATACAATTCATGATAAATCGTGCCTAAAGGCACTCCTACAGGCACTCCTACCGGTGATTCTGTCCTCTGCCATCTGCTACCTCAGCCCGGCTCTAACGAATTCTCGGAAGAGGGGATGAGGGCGGTTAGGTCTTGACTTAAACTCAGGGTGAAACTGAGTAGCTACAAACCAGGGATGCTCGGCTACTTCAACAATCTCCACCAAACGATTATTAGGAGAGAGACCGCTAAAGATTAAGCCGGCCTTGCTCATCTTCGGACGATACTCATTATTTACTTCATATCTATGCCGATGCCTTTCCTGAACTAATTCTTTTTTATAAGCTCTATAGGCAAATGTTCCTTTCTTTAGCTGGCAGGGATAAAGTCCCAGGCGCATTGTTCCTCCCATATCTTTAATCTTTCTTTGCTCTAGCAATAGGTCAATCACTGGATGGGGGGTGCGGGGGTTGAATTCAGAACTATTAGCTCCCTTTAGTCCACAAACATTACGGGCAAATTCAATTACTGCACACTGCATCCCCAAGCAAAGCCCTAAGAAAGGAATCTTCTCCTCCCGGGCAAACTTTATTGCCTTAATCTTTCCCTCAATCCCCCGATACCCAAATCCACCAGGCACCAAGATACCCTGAACATCTCTGAGGTATTTTCTTGCCCCTTCATCCTCCAGAAGACCAGCATCTACTCTTCTTAAGTTTATCTTAACCTGGTGATAAATCCCGGCATGCTTTAGGGCTTCAGCAATACTGATGTAGGCATCCTTTAACTCAATATATTTACCTACCATAGCAATAGTGGTAGAAGATTTAGGGTTCTTAATATTTTCCATCATCCTTTCCCACTCACTTAAATCAGGAGAGGAACATCTTAGCCCCAGCCGTCTAACTGCTGATTTACCTAAGCCTTCTCTTTCAAAAATTAAAGGTATCTCATAAATTGATTCTGTATCTAATCCTTCAATGACTGCAGACTTTTCAATATCGCAAAATAAGGAGACCTTATCTCTCATCTCTTTAGTTAAGGGAGTTTTGGAACGACAAACAATTACATCGGGCTGGATACCAATCTCTCTTAAGGTTCGGACACTGTGCTGGGTTGGCTTGGTCTTTAGCTCCCCCCCCGGACCAAGAAAAGGCACTAAAGAGACATGCACATACATCACATTCTCTGTCCCTACATCTTTCTTAAATTGGCGAATAGCCTCCAGAAAAGGAAGCCCTTCAATATCACCGACAGTCCCCCCAATCTCCACAATTACTACATCAGCCGAACTTTCTTTAGCCAATATAAGAATCTTTTTCTTTATCTCGTCAGTAATATGGGGAATGACCTGAACTGTTGCTCCCAGGTAATCTCCCTTTCTCTCCTTAGAGATAACTGAGCCATAGACTGCTCCGGTGGTGACATTGCTTAATTTGGTTAAATTTATATCTACAAATCTTTCATAATGTCCCAGGTCCAGGTCAGTCTCTGCTCCATCATCAGTGACAAAGACCTCTCCATGTTGATAAGGATTTAAGGTGCCGGCATCTACATTAAGATAGGGGTCTATTTTCTGTATAGTTACCTTTAATCCTCTTGCCTTTAATAATCTACCTAGAGTAGCCGAGGTAATTCCTTTACCTAAAGAGGAAACAACACCTCCGGTAACAAAGATATACTTAGTCATCATATTCTCTCTTTCGGGTCAGACCCCACTCTTTTTCATCTCAAAATAGCAGGAAGTTCTGAAAGATTACCTAATACATAGTCAGGCTTTAGCTCTTTGGGTGCTCTTTCTGCTTCTTCTTTAGTGCAAACCCCGCCTAAGACCAGGGCGGTCTTTAAGTTGAGCCTCTTTCCAGCTAAAATATCGGTCTCTAAGCGGTCACCAATCATTAAAGTCTCCCCAGCTGATACTTTAGCTAAGTCTAGTATCTTCTTTAGACTATAAGTCTCTGGCTTACCAATAACCAGAGGGGTAGTCTTAGTTGCAGTCTCAACTGCACTTACAATTGCTCCTCCCCCGGGCATCAGTCCATCTTCAGTGGGAAAGGTAGCATCACGATTAGTAGCGATAAATTTTGCTCCCGAAAGAATAGCTGCTTGAGCTTGCCACAATTTTTGGTAATTGAAATCTAGATCTAATCCTACCACTACATAATGGATAGTAAGTGGGTGGGTAGTAGTTAAGACATTTAACCCTACAGCTTTCAATTCAAAGACAAGACCTTCTCCTCCGACCACAAAGACATTAACTTGCCCTACCTTCAGCTCTTGAAAATACAAGGCAGTAGCATAAGCTGAAGTCATTATCTCTTCTTTACGGCATTTAATTCCCAGACCAGCTAATTTTTTTACATATTGCTCTCTACTCTGAGTAGAGTTGTTAGTGAGAAAGAAGAGCTTATAATCTTCCCCTGCTTTCGCAGGGACAAGCCTCTGCTTTCGCGGAGACAAGCCCTTTTTTAGAAGCTCTAATGTTTCTAAAGCATAGGGGAGAGCTCTCTTCCCCCGGTAAATCACTCCGTCCAGGTCAAAAATAAGGAGTCTAATCACTTCAGGTCCTTTTGAGGGACTTTTTCCCAATCAGCCAAAAATCTCTCAATTCCCAGGTCAGTTAAAGGGTGCTTAAATAATTGCTTAATTACCTTAGGTGGTATAGTGGCAATATGAGCACCGGCTTGAGCAGCCTGGACTACATGTAAAGGATGACGAATACTGGAAGCAATTACTTCTGTCTTAAACCCATAAAAGTCATAAATCTCTACAATATCTCTAACTACAGCCATTCCATCATGCCCGATATCATCTAATCTTCCCAGAAAGGGACTGCAATAATTCCCTCCGGCCTTAGCCGCTAAGAGAGCTTGATTAGCTGAGAAGACCAAGGTTACATTAGTCTTTATTCCCAGAGCACTCAATTTTTTAACTGCCTTCATCCCCTCTTCAGTCATGGGAATTTTAATCACAATATTTTTTGCCCAACTAGCTACAAGTTCTGCTTCCTTGACCATTCCCTTTAGATCTAAGCTAATTACCTCCGCGCTAACTGGTCCCTTTACTATCTCACAAATCTTTACAATTGTCTCCTTAAAACCCTTTCCTTCCCGAGAAATTAAAGTAGGGTTAGTAGTTACTCCATCAGCTATTCCCAGGTCATTAGCTTGTTTAATCTCTTCAACATTAGCCGTGTCAATAAAGAATTTCACTTTCTTACCACCTCCTTTACTCTTTGAACGATGTCCTCTACGGTCAGGCCATATTTTTTTAACAATTCATCAGGTTTACCTGATTCACCAAAGCTATCCTTTATACCTATTCTAGATAAAGGCACGGGCATTTTCTCTCCCAAAACCTCAGCTACCGCACTACCCAAGCCCCCGATTATACTATGCTCTTCAGCCGTAACCACAGCTTTAGTCTTCTTAGCTATCCTAATGATAGTCTCCTCATCAATAGGTTTAATAGTGGGCATATTAACTACTCCTACAGTCATCCCTTCTCTTTCCAGGACTTTAGCTGCGGCTATCGCCTTTGCTACCATAATTCCGCAGGCAATAATTGTAGCTGACTCTCCTTCTTTTAAAGTGAAGGCTTTACCAATTTGGAAGGAATAATCTTTTTCATAAACAGGAGGGACTTTTACTCTTCCTAATCTAATGTAGACCGGTCCTTGACAGGTAAGTGCCGCTCTTACACATTTCTCGGTCTCTTGCCCATCAGCAGGCACTAAGATGGTCATATTGGGCATCACCCGCATCAAGCCAATATCCTCGGTTGTTTGATGAGAGGCACCGTCTTCTCCTACTGTAATCCCGGCGTGACTAGCCGCAATCTTTACATTTAACTTAGGATAAGCAATAGATTGACGGACCTGGTCATAACAGCGTCCAGTGGCAAAAACAGCAAATGTGGAGCAATAAGGAATCTTACCGCAAGTAGCAAGCCCAGCCGCAGTTCCCATCATATTAGCCTCAGCTACACCAAAGTTAAAAAATCTTTCTGGAAACTCCTGAGCAAATAGATTTGTCCGGGTTGATTTAGACAGGTCAGCATCCAGGACTACCACTTGCTCATTTTCTTTCCCTAATTCTACTAAAGTCTTCCCGTAAGCTTCCCGGGTAGCTACTGCTGGGAACATTTCATCTTCCTCCTTAATTTCCATAAATGTCAAACTTTCGTTTGACACTCCAATCCTCCCCATCCCTTTGGGGATTAAGCCTTACTCAATAATTTCATTCTTGGAATCTACTCGCACAATCTTAGGAGTAATCTTTTTTGCTTCATCCTCCGAGACTAAAGCATAGGTAAGAATTATAACTTTATCTCCTACCTGCCCTAATCTTGCCGCTGCCCCATTTAAAATAATCTCTCCACTTCCTCTTTTTCCTACTATAGCATAGCTTTCAAACCTTGCTCCATTGCTTAGGTTTAATACCTGCACTTTCTCATTGGGTAAGATGTTAGCTGCTTCCATTAGTTCTTCATCAATAGTGACACTACCCTCATAATTTAAGTCAACCTCAGTAATCGTTGCCCGGTGAATCTTAGACTTATAAATGGATATTAGCATCTCTTCCCTCCTCATTCTGGATCCTTGATGCTGGATGCTGGATACTGGATTGGTGGTAGGTCTTTAATTCTTAATTTTTAATTCTTAATTTTTAATTTTAACCTTTAATTCAAAATTCAAAATTCAAAATTGCCTTCTAACCTCCCACTTCTGTCTTTTGAAAGGGACACTTAACTTCTTTTTCTACCTTAGGGTCTCCAAGTAGTGACCAGGCATAGGCAAGACAATAAGAGATACAGTAAGGTCGCTCCTTACAACTTCGGCAGGGCTCAGCCATTGTTCTCTTCTCTAAGTCAGCCCGATAATAATCCCATTTCCCTTTAGTCCAGATATCAATAAAACTTTCCTCCAGAATATTTCCTGCTGGCTCGGGATAACTTCCCAGAAACTGACAGGCTCCTACTGAGCCATCTACCTCCACAACTGCCTTGGTAATCCCTCCGGCACAAATCATAAAATCAGGCAGTTTAATCTGGGGCTCAACTGGACAATAAACATTATAGCCCTTTTCTTCTAATTTATCTACTCTTTCTACTATTTTTCGTATATCTTGGGGGGAGACTGCTTGCAGGTCTGCCGAAGCAAGGAGAGGATTATAGCGGCTCTTAAAGACTCCCACTTTCTTGCCAAATTCAGCCAAGGCTTCAATTGAAGGAAGAGCTTCTTGGTAACAGGTAGAGTTAGCCCGCACCTGCAAGCCTATTTTGCAAGCCAATTCAGTAGCCCCAACAGCCATCTTCCAAGCTCCTTTCCTTCCGGAAATCCTATCCTGTACTTCCTCGTCCATAGTATCCAGGGAGAGGTTTAAATAAGTAATTCCCGCCTCCTTCCAACCTCTTAAGACCCTCTCATCTAAGCCGTAACCGCAGGTGGAGACGGAGATGTTTTCAAATCCCTTATCCCGGGCATCCTCACCAATCTGTCTGGTTAGCTCGGGAAAAGCTCCTGGCTCTCCTCCGCTAATGTTTATGGTTAAACAGCCTAAACTTCGCAGGTCAGTAATAAGTTGTTTTATTACCTCTAAATTTAATCTGTCTTTATACTTGTTGGGGAAATATTTTCTAAAACAATACTTGCAGTTCATTGGACAGAAAGAAGAGGCAGTAACAGCTACATCCTGGATAATTAAAGGTCCTTGCTCAAAAGTTCTTAAATTTTTTAAGACCTTTTTTGTCTCAAATCTTCTTGACTTAGGCTTTTCCTCCTCCACATTAGCCATATTTTGTGAGTTCATAAAGTTTGCTACTTCTTCCACTGTCTTCAGGTCAATTTGGTAGCCTGAATTTTCTAAGATTTTATGAGCGAGCTTAACTGTATGTCCCTGAAGAGCAAGAATAGAGGCGGCTGTCTTTAAGTCTACCTCAAATACACTTCCCCCCGTGCTCACAAAGCGATACTTTCCTCCCTTTTCTATAAAGATATTAATTTCTCCCAGGTCATAATATCCGCTCATTTTACCTCCTTAAACCACAGATTAACACAGATTTTCACAGATTACATATTTTCCCATTTTTCCTTACTTATACCTGTTTTCCCATTATTTGTGATAATTAGTGATAATTTGTGGCTAAATAAACATCTTAATTTTAATTTCCTTCCCTTCCCTATAGCCCTTCAGAGGTGAGAGCATCCCCTTAATAGTATTTCTTATAATTGAAGAGATGAAGGGATTCATGCTCATTAACTCACCATCTATCTCTACCTCAGTAGTAGGTCTTAAGGAGAGACAATCTTCAATAGTCTTCTTGCCTTTAACAATCTGGCAGGCTAACCCGTAGCAGGTCTTAAACCCACACTTTTCACAATTAAGATTTGGCAACTTAAAAGCTCTTTCTTCCACTAAGTCAGCCAGTCTTTTTATCTCTTCCTTGCTTTCTTTACTTATAACACTTATCTCCAGCCCGTCAAATAATCTCTTATCTTCATCTTTACCACTTAAACAAATAATCTTGGGGTAAGTCTTTTCTTCTTTAAAGCCTTCTAAGAGATAAAAATCCGCTTTGAGATGACTTAGTATATCCTCCAGGCTCTTTTTCTCCTTAAAAAATACTGCTGATTCACTTAAAGAGATTACACCCACCGAGCAGGCATACTTCTTATGTTTGGCAGTATCTTTATTTGGCAGGTCCACCTCCCCCCGGGTATGCTTTAAGGTAGCTACTTTATAACCTCTTTTAGAAAGCTCTTTTGATAGGCTTACCACTAATTTAGTCTTACCACTTCCCTTATAACCAACTATCCCCACAACTTTCATTTATGTTACCCCACGAAGTGTCAGATATTGTCAAATAATCACAGATAAACACAGGTAAACACTGTAATCGCTGATTTTATATCAGCGTCCTATTAGCGCCAATTAAAATTGGCGATTACATTCTCTCTCATAAAGAAGTTTTTATCGGTAGTCTATTCGTGTTCATTCGTGTTAATTCGTGGTTCCCTTTGTCATTTGTCATTTTAATCAGTATCTACCCCCCCTCTTAGGTAATTGTCAATACTCATTCTTTTATAAGAGCCTGATTCAACATACCTCAAGACTTTAATAAAGATATTCGGATAAACATATCCAGGCAGAATGGCAGCCACTGACCTACCATCAGACTCCAAAAACAAGATATAGGGAAGGCCTCTAACTCCATACTTTTGAGCAAGACTTCTTTCTCTATAAGCATCTATTTTAATCAGGATAAAGTCCTCCTTGAGATAACCTTTTATCTTCTTTTCATTATATACTTTCTCATCTAAGACCTTGCACCAGGGGCACCGCTCACTATAAAAATCAAGGAGAATAAATTTCTTACTCTTCTTGGCTTGCTCTAACCCCTGATCATAGGAAAACCATCTTAACTTTACTTCTTTCTTCTGCTCCTCTACTGTCTCTCTTTTCTCTGCCTCTACATTTTTCTTACACCCGCCAATAGTTATCAGTAGGAAGAACAGTCCCATAATTAAGGCAGAAGAAATTATCCCTTTAAGTCTCATCTTCTCACCTTCCCAGCTACTTGATGCTGGATGCAGAAAAGTCCATAGTTGACAGAAAACGGAAGACAGAGGACAGAAATCTGACTTCTTACTTCCGACTTCTGATTACGTGGTCTGTGGACTAATCAATGCCGGATGCTGGTTTAGGCTCTCTTCATCATCTTCTTTATCTCTTCAGTAATCTTCAGGGCATCCTCATACTTTCTCTGCCACATATTTCTTCCAAAGATCAGTCCATCTACACCTGCGTCCAAACAGTCTTTAGCTTTCTTTAAAAGGTCTTCATCACCCATCTTACTTCCTCCGGAGACCAATACCCCGCATCTGCCGGCTGACTGAACTACACTAACCAAAGCTTCCTCTGAGCTAAGGTCTTTATATTGATTATATTTCTTAAAAGGACCATCGGGCTTATATTCCCCTCCTTGGGGAGGTTTGGGAAGATTAAGTTTTACTAAAGTTGCCCCTAATTCATTAGCTACCCGGGCTGCATAATCAACCATGGCAAAAGAATCTCTTCCTCCATGAATCTCAGCGAACTTACCCCGGGGATAAGCCCACATAATTACCGGCATACCAAACCTCTTTGCCTCCTGCCTTATCTCCGTAAACTGCAGAAAGTCATCGTCCTGGCGAGGAGAACCAACATAGAGGGTATAGCCAACAGCATCAGCTCCCAGTCTTACTGCATCCTCTACCGTTGCATCCAGAGGAGAAAAAGCCTCTTCATCAGAAGGAATATTAGTCTTCCCGTTTACCTTTAATATCAGCGGGACCCTTCCGGCAAACTCCTTCATGTGCCTCTCAGCCAGTCCAATATGGCAAACTACCCCTGAATATCCCCCCTCCTCAGCCAGACAGAGCTGAAACTCAAAATCCCCGCTTGGTGGATTGGGGAAGAAGTCGCTGGGACCGTGTTCTAATCCCTGGTCTATGGGCAAAAACAACATCTTTCCATTTCCCGGACCATGGTTATACATAAACTCAGCTAATCTTCTCTTCTCCCCCGGACCGATGTGACTTAAGTCAAGACTAAATCCCTCTACTCTTCTCTTTTGCTTTATGCCTTCCTCAATCTTTCTTACCTTTTCCTCATGCATCTTTTTACCTCCTTTTTGTAGCGTCTCATTTTACATGAGACAATTTCCCATTCTATATGGGGCAACACGCACCATATAAAATGGTGCGCTATTCTACCTGCTTAATAATACCACAAAACCTTTTTTTGTCAAATTTTAACTTTCTATATTGCTAAAGCCACCTGCTAAGAAAGTCCCAAACAGGCTGGGCATAGAAGCGATGGCCTCCATCTCCAATATATTTCTTGACTTTGTCTTTGCAATTGGCTATTCTATAAATATTCTTTAACTTCTTGTAGGCAAATTCCACCCCTTTAATCGGGAATATACCATCATCTTTACCGGCAACAATAAGCAGAGGTCTTGGGGCAATAAGTCCAGCTAGATCATACATCTCAGCCCACCTCAGGATTCCGGGTATATAGTTACACTCACAGTGATGAATGGAGAGAATAGAATCTTTGAAAGTGCAGAAATAGCCAGATATAACGGCTACTTTAATCCTATCATCTAAAGCCGCACTGAATAGTGCAGTTGTGCCCCCACCTGACTGTCCTAGACAGCAAATTCTCTTCTTATCAACCTCTTCTCGGGTATTAAGATAATCAATACATCTGGCTACATCAAATACCCGCTCGCCAACAAGTGTCTTTCCAAACATAATTGAATGGAGTAGAGAATCTCGGCAGGAATTTTCCTTATTAGCTCCGATATCGTCTGGATTTCTTCTTTCTCCAAAGGCTCGCAGATCAGGGGCAATAGCTAGATAATTATGCTTTACTGCTTGGAGGGCATAATCTCTCTCTCCACCAAAGGTCACTTCTTTTTCTTTCTTAGTTTCTGCAATACCTGCGGGGCGAGTTTTGCCCGGTCCATGTCCATGAAGGGCAATAACTGCCCCTGCTGGCTTTTTAAGACCAGCTGGTATTAGAAGATAGGCGGGAATGCTTGCCCTTTTCTCACTCTCAAAGACTACTTTTTCTCTTATGTAACCATCAAGCTCTTCTCTTTCCAGCACTTCCGGCTTGAGGTCAACCTTCTCTTTGGGGAAACTGCCAAGTGTTTCCTTAATCTTTTGTCTAAGCTTTCTCTTCCATCTCTTCCATTCCCTAATATTCTTGGCTGTAAAGGTAAGTGCGGGTATATTCTCCTTGTAAAGCTCTTCATAGTAACCTTCAGGTGAAAACTCTCTTATGGTCAATCTTTATCACTCTCCTTCCTTTTTTAGTCCATAGTCCACGGTCCATAGTCCACGGTCCATAGTCCATAGACCACAGGGAGCTGACAGCTCATTGCTGATGGCTCATAGCGGAAAAGCCGTAATCTATGAGCGCGGATTTGTAGGGGCGACAAATATTCCGCCCGTCGTTACGGGTTTGATACGACCCAAACCCTTCGGGTTTGTGTGCCCGACCCCTACAACCAATGACCATCTACCCTCTGTTCAATTATACCATAACAATCTATCTACTTTCAAGACACGGACAAAAGTTGGATTTTCATTTTGGTCATTTGATTTTAGTTTATGTCTATGGTATAATAGTGCTGTTATAGTAGCCGCACCCTTTAGGCAGGTGGGAGACATCTCCTTTGGAGTGCAACAACCATTATGGAGTGCACAAAGCTGTTGTTGCCTGCATTGACATGGTCAATGCACTCCAAAGGACATGGTCAATGCACTCCAAAGCTCAGGAGACCTTTCCCACAATCAAAAATCACATCTTATGGACGCAGGCTACCCCTGATTAAATCAGGGACTGCGGATACCATCTTCTGAGGCGTTATGGAGAAGATAGACAAAGTCTTAAATATTGCTCACCGGGGAGCATCAGGTGTAGCTCCCGAGAACACTTTAGCCTCCTTTCAAAAGGCTATAGAGTTAAACTGCGACTTAATTGAGCTGGATGTTCATCAAACCAAAGATGGAGAATTAGTGGTGCTTCATAGCAAGAAGCTTTCTCATCTAACCTCAAAAAGGGGCTTAGTGGAAGATTTTACTCTAAAAGAGATTAAAAAGTTAGATGCTGGGTCCTGGTTCAGCCCGGAGTTTGCTGATGAGAGAATTCCTACTCTCTCGGAGGTAATCAGCCTAACCAAAGGGAAGGTGGGATTAAATATTGAGATTAAAAAGGGAAGAGACTTTTATCCTAAAATGGAAGAGAAAATAATTAAGCTTTTAGAAAAGAATGACCTAATTGAGCCCTGTATTATTACTTCTTTTCACTTAAGCCGCTTAAAAAGAGTTAAAGAGATTAATCCTTATATTGCGATTAGCAAAATCCTGGTCTTTAGTATCTTCCATCCCGGTGAGGACATAACTCTTGATGTAAATATTCTTCAGCCTCACTGGCTGATGATTAGTCCCTGGTTTGTGAAGGCTGCCCATGAAGACCACTTGAGGGTAAATGTCTGGACAGTAAGCAGACCTGCCCAGATGGAGCACTTAATTAAGATGGGGGTAGATGGAATTATAACTAACTACCCTGAGCGGTTAGCGGTGGTGCTAAATAAATAAGTCCTGTTAGAAGCAAACGGGATTTGAGGGAAAGTAATTTATGAAGATACTCTTATCTACCGGTTCTTTATATCACCTAAAAGATGAGGAGACCTTTTCCTTAGCCTCTAAGTTTGGGTTTTCGGGGATAGAATTGGTTCTCCAGACTCCGAAGAGCTCTCTAGCTCTAAATATTGAGGAAATTAAGTCACTTTCCCGTCGCTATCATTTACCCGTCTATAGTATTCACTCTCCCTCTTTTGAACGATTTTTAAAGGATTTTATCCTTTCACCTCGGCTTACTACTCTGAGGGCACTCACCTCAAGTCTAAGAATAGCTGATGAATTAGGAGCTAAAGTCTTAGTTGTTCATCCCCTTCCGGCCTTGCTCTTGAGGACAAGGGTAAGGAGAAATATGGAAGTAATCTTAAGCAAACTGCCTCCTCATTCTCCTGATTTGAAGATTTGTTTAGAGAATATGCCAGCAATTGGCCGAAAGCCTCTCTCTATAGCTCCTCATAGCCTACGTAAGCCTAAGGAGTTTAGGGACTTTTGTCTTCAGAACAATTGTTTTATGGTCTTAGATGTTACTCATCCCCGGACAACAAATTTTTCTTCTCTTGACTTTTTTAAACTAAATAAGGAGAGAATTGTTGATATTCACCTTTCTGATTTTAAAGATGGGAGGCAACATCTACCCTTAGGAAAAGGTGACACTGATTTTTTAACTCTCTTTACTGCCTTCAAAAAGGCTAACTATGATGGTTTTTTAACTCTGGAGTTAGAGCCGAAGAGAATATCTTCCTATAAGATTTTAGGAGAATGCAAAGAGTTTATTGAGGAGCTTTGGCAAAAAGCATAACCTCTGATATTGGTCTTACTTGGAAGACCTTATCTCTTGAATTCTACTTATTGCTGTTCCTGAGAATACTGAAGGTTTACTACTTAAGCTCTCATAAATCTTAAGTGCCTTCTCGGTATCCCCTTTCTTTTCATAAATCTGAGCTTTGAGATATTCTATCCCTGCAAGCCTTCGCTCCTCTACCTCTTCTTCTTTTTTAATCTTCTCAAACATAGATAATGAGGCATCTAATCTACCTTGAAAATAGTAAATTGTAGCTATACAAAGACGGGCCTTGAGTCTCATCCTAACATTTTTAGTATTGCTACTTATCTGCTTATATATTTCTACTGCCTCATCATACTTCTTCTCTCTTTCTAAATAAGAGGCTACCTCTGCCAAGTCAAACATAACTATCTCCTTTTGCTTATCTGACTTTAATAAAGGGTTATATATCTCCAGTGCCTCCTTATATTTGCCGGCAGAGGTATAGGCTTTAGCTAAGTGAAGTTCAAAGAATGACCTGTCTCCATTCTCAGGAAATGAGTTAATAGCCTTTTTGCCCTCCTCAATAGCAAGATTATAATTTTTTTGTTTAAGATAAAGTTGGGCTAAAGAATTATGGGCATTAGCGATGATGCTCTTATTTGCTGCCTTCTTTAAAAGAATTTGATATAATTTAACTGCTTTATCATAATCCCTTTGCATAAAGTGTAGATTGGCTAATAAGTTTATTGCATTTTGAACCACATTTTCATCAGAGCTCTCTTTGATTATTTTCTCATAAGTCTCTATTGCCTTCTCATAGTTATCATTAGCCCGGTAGTAATAGGCAATATTCAGACGATAGAATTCTCTTTCTCTCTTGTCGGGATTTAACTTAATTGCTTTCTTATAAGCATCAATTGCTCTATCGTAATCCCTTCTTCCTCCATAAACTTGAGCTAGGGCAGTATAAATTTTTGCCTTCAGATACTTATCATCGGCTTTAGATAATCTCTCATTCCAATATCTTTCTGCCGCTGAGTAGTCCTCAAAATCTATAAAGACATATGCCATACTGCTTTGCTGACCAAACACTTGAGATGCCTTAAATCTTTTTTCTCTCTCCTTGGGAGTTAAAGTTTCAATCTCTGATTTTTTCTCTTTTATTGAAACTTTCTCCTTTGCCTTCTCACAGCCTGAAAGAACCAAACTTATGACTAGCAGAGAGACTGCCATATTTTTAAACAAACCTTTCATCAAAGACCCTCCTTGTTTTTTAATTTTAATCTAGAAGCTTGATTTATTGTAGGGGCTTGATTTATTGTAGGGGCTTGATTTATTGTAGGGGCTTGATTTATCAAGCCCGCTTTCAATACATTTTTCGGGTCCAACAAACCTGTTCCCTGATTTTCATCAGGGCAGGCTCTGACAGGTTCAGGGATTGAACCCCTACAATTTACTTAAATTATACCCAAAGTTGTAAAAAAGTCAACCTTACGCGTTAAGTCATCTAAAATGTAACCGAAAGGATACTGGTTGAATCATATAAAAAGTAACCGAAAAAGTAGAGGCGATTCTTGTAGAGGCGACTCTTGTAGAGGCGACTCTTTAGAGTCGCTAAAACAAAGCAGGACTAAAGTCCTGCCTCTACTCCAAAGCAGGACCGTAGAGGCGACTCTTTAGAGTCGCTAAAACAAAGCAGGACTAAAGTCCTGCCTCTACTCCAAAGCAGGACTAAAGTCCTGCCTCTACTCCAAAGCAGGACCGTAGAGGCGACTCTTTAGAGTCGCTAAAACAAAGCAGGCAACTTGTAGTTGGGTTACCTATTTAAATGACTTGACAGGTTCCTTAACTTCTGCAAAATCCTGGGCATTAAAGAGAAGATGCCTTAAGCATCCTACTCACCAGTTTACCATCCCCCACAAATTCACCAATCCCTTCCCCAGCTATGGCCATGGGGACAGCCCAGATGACCAGATTGGAGTAATAATCCTCACCCCATACCGGAAGCCCGGTCTTGGCGTTAATCAGGCAATGCTGGTTCCAAGGCGAACAAGACTTTAGGGCAATTGCCTCATAAAGGCGACGGGCAATCTCTTCGCCAACCTCTCGGCGATTGTGGTAGATGAATGTCATTGCCGCACAAAGATTTTCTCCCACAAAGATCTGTTTACCGTGGTCATTATCCCCGGGATGCCCGCTGTCAAAACGTTCTCCCTGCGGGGTAACACCGTTGACTAATCCGTGCACTGTAGCTTTCATGTTAAGTCGTTCAATCGTCCTTAACGCAGATTGGACATATTCTTCAGGTAGAACACTGGGTAGCCCGGCAACCTTTACGCACCACTCGCCCATGAGTTGATTCCCTAAGGATACATCACAGTGGCGATTATTGGCTGGATCGCTCCATAAACGATAGTACTCCCCGGTCCAAAGCTTTTTCTGGTAAGCCTTTGTCCCTCGCAGGAACCACTCCTCGCATTCAGCTGCAAACGCTCTATCTTCTACAACCCTGGCCATGGCTCGTCCGATAGTTAGGGTGCCCAGCCAGGTGCCGGCTACATAGGCAGATGTGCCCCACCAGGGCCAAATATCATAAAACTGATTAGCTGGCCAGCATTCACCTGGTCTGACATGAGCTTGCTCGTTGACCAAGCCGTCACCGTCCTCATCCAGGGAAAACTGATAGCGGATTGCCTTCTTTGCTGACTGGTAGAAATGTGCTAACTGCTCTCTATCCTGGGTGCGAAGAAACAACCGATAGACCATCTGGGCATACTGTCCAGAATTAAGGGGATGCTGACAGTGATACCTTGGGTCACGCATAGATGTCCCCTGCCCGAAGGAAAAAGGAATTTCCCCATCACTGATTTGGAAGTGGCGAAATGCCTCCAGCGTCGTCCCCTCAAGTTCAGGGAAAAAGAATAGTGTTGGAAAGTGACCATGCATACGGCAAACCATCGTTTCCGTGATCGGACAGCCGGTGTGACTTTCATTATGTGTAAACCAGCCATCTTTACCCCACCACTCATCATGACGCGTCCGGGCAATCCAGATGCTATTCTTAGCCAGGCTATAAAGACTCTGCACCAGCCCATCCCGTAACCACAGTGGTAGGTCGGCACGGTAAATCTCACTCTGCCAACCCAGAGTCCGGGCAAGTAGCTCATCAAATCGGGAGAGAGCATCCTTGGCCACTGCCCGAGCACTGCTATATCGCAAGCCATAGCGATGGATGTGAGCCTCGTTACCACTATCTCGCCAATTGGGAGCGAACCAGCTAAACACAAACCTTGCCCGCTTGGATGCACCTGGAGAAACAGGGATTGGCAACAACCCCCTTATGCCACTTGAGCTCTGCTCTACCCGGAGCCGCTCTCCTCGGAGTTCAGCCTGGGCTAACTGCCCTGGCGGCGGAGCCGGAGGGGTGATTACCAACTCCACCTCCATCATTTTGGTGCCCCGATTGTTAATCTCAACTTCAAACAGAACAACGGGCATGTTGCTGTCTGCCGCACTGCCGACAATAAACGGACTGAAGGCACGGATGCCAACAGTCAAGGGTTTCTTAACGAACCGAGCCACAATGTCGGCAATTGGGTAGTGCCCCCAGTAGGCTATCTTGGCTGTGGAAAGCGGTAAGTAGGTCTGCCCGATACGAAGTGTCAACCATTCTTTAAAGTCTTCTCCCGGTTCAATATCTGCTTCTTCACTATTCAGCCTTAACCCGGCTAACCATTTCTTAAGGTCCTCTCCTGCTGAAATGCTCTCGTTGTAGATTGAAGACCGCCCGAGCTTACCGGAACCTTCCAAAGTAAAGTAGCCAGTCCCCAAAGCCCCGAGTGGAATGCCACTCTTCAGGCGTGTGCCTGAATAGACACAGCCAGGCACTGGCTGAGGAAAGCCCTGAGCCTCAATAAAGGTCCACTGGTGTCTTGGAACTTTGGGATTAAAGGGCCATCTCATTCATTTCATCCCCTTTATTCCTTCAAGCATTGGAATTTCTTCTATCTCATAAGTTATATGCAGCGTAATAAATATTTGTACATCCATACGAAATCACCGTAATCGTTGTTAGAAATCTGTGTAATCAATAAAATGCAGGTATTTAATGCGTTTTATATAACAAGTAGCACAGGCAGGGAAGTCAGGGAAGTCAGGGAAGTCAGAGAAGTCAGGGAAGTCAGGCATCTTGCCTGACCATTGCTTGCCTGACCATTGCTTGCCTGACCATTGCTTGCCTGACCATTCCCTCCACAGGCTTGTCTCCTTGAAAAAGGAGGCTGTCTGCCTGTGCCACCATACAGGGTACTCTATCATATTATATTCAATAGCTCTCTTGAGATGTTTTTTCGGCGGCGCTTCTGTTCAAAAAGCCAGAGAATACCCCCGTATATTCCCATGAGCAATAGAGAATCTACTCCTAAATACCAGAAAGTATGAGGCATTATGAACTTAACTAAAGCCCAGGCCGGTAGAGCGGCGGCAAGAGGCTCTAACAAAGTCCAGTAAGGGAATAGCAGTCCTACACGCTTATGGGCAATGACAAATAATATGAGGACACCAATCGTTGCTGGTAGAGCAAATCCTGCCCCAGCCCAGATTACCTGACGAAAGAGGAAACCAAGAAGGACAATACCTCCGATCTGAAAGGCAAGCACCAATACTGTGAGTATCGCCGGAATATGAGGACGCTTGAGTCCAATGAACATATTTGAGAGGAGAAAAAGCATCGCCACCGAGCACCCACCCATTACAGTGACTGTGCTCAGAGGTCCCATTATCTGGGCTGGATAGGCTGGACCGCTTAAAGACTCAATGATTATTCCAATAAATATTGAATAGATGATAATGAAAGTAATTAAGATGATAAATGACTGCTGGAGGGCTGTAGAATAGTAAGACTGCATCATATCCTTTCGTCCCTGTCCCTCAGCCTCGGAAATAGCAGGAATAAGGGCAATAGCTATACCGATTATTAACATTGGTGCCAATCCAAATATTAGAGCGGTGCTGAAATATCCAATTTGCATCTTGCAGGCATCCATAGTGTTACCAAAGAGCATCCATTTTATCCCTATTGCTCCCACAACTGTAGAGGTAATATTTTGCACAAATGCATTTGATACCCCAACCACAGCGGCTAGGCTACCGAATGTAAGTATCCTTCGGTATAACCCGTAAGAGCGATGTATAGAGAATAGGTCCTCTGGTGGAATAAGCTGAGTGCGTCTTACCACATAGATAGCGGCAATCAGTGCGGCAAGATTACCAATGCCAAGGGCAGATACTGCTCCCACTACATCCCATTCTGCCTCTTTACCATACACTCTTTGGGTTAAAGTTATTAAAACAAATGTTGCTATATACAGTCCAAGTGGATAGACTAAATTCCCCACCGCCACCAGGTCCAGTCGCTGAAAACCATTGAGGATACCATTGACACCCCCAAATAATATAACCAGAGCACAGGAGAATGAGAGTGTCCAGATAATAGTCATCCAGAATGTATTGATTTTTCCCAGGAGTTGCAGTATGGTTGAGCTAACAATTGCCAATCCGATAAAGATAACACTTATAAAAAGTAGAAGTCGTATTCCATCAGCTGTGAACCTGCGCGACTGCTCAAAGTCTCTTTCGTAGTGGTGGGAAACAAAAGTGGTGATGGTCTGGGGAATGCCAAGCCCTATCAGTGAAGCAATAGCCCAGAATAATCCCATGAGTGGACCAAAAAGTCCCATATCTTTAGGACCGAGGGCTCGGGTGGTAAGCTGTATCCAGAGGACCTGGAAAATGCCCCCGACCATGAATGCTCCCATCGATACTATACCACCAGCCAGGAAGCGAGTCTTCTTCTCTTCATCAGTTGTTCCTTGGGCAAATACCCACTTTTTTTCACTCTTTTGTTTTTCCATGATTTAATGCCTATTGACAAGAGGAGGTGTAGGGAGTATACTTAGATTAAGATACCGATTATTCCTCTTTTGCCGAAGTGGCGGAATTGGTAGACGCGCCTGGTTCAGGACCATGTGAGGGTTCCCTCGTAGGGGTTCGACTCCCCTCTTCGGCACTAACTCTTCTCACCTCTGAGGGTCGGACCTCTATCTTTGCTCCCTCACCCACTTCTACTATTAAGCTCTCCTTGGGCACATTTATCTCAACTATTCTCCCTTCACCCTGAGGAGTCTCCACCCAGCTTCCCAGAGGAGGAAGCCTCTTTTTAACTTCCAGATAGTTCTCATTTTCATATGACAGGCAACAGAGGAGTCTTCCACAGGCTCCAGAGATCTTTACTGGATTTAAAGGCAAACCTTGCTCTTTAGCCATCCGAACCGAGACCGAGGCAAAATCTTTTAAAAAGGTATTACAGCAGAGGGGAAAGCCACAGGGACCAATCCCGCTTAATCTTTTAGCTTTGTCCCTGACCCCAACCTGGTGCAATTCAATTCGGACTTTAAAAATACTAGCTAAATCCTTTACTAATTCTCTAAAATCTACTCTTCCTTCAGCAGTGAAATTAAAGGTTACCTTCTTCTCGTCAAAAGTGCATTCGGTCTTGATTATCTCCATAGGTAATCCATGAGCAAAGATCTTCTCCTGAGCTAAAGTAAATGCTTCCATCTCTTTAATCTCTATTCTCTCTACTTGCCTAAGGTCATCATCATCAGCTCTTCTTAATATTGGTCTTAAGTGACGGGGAGAGTAATTAGCTACTTTCTGAAACTCTTTTACCACTTCGCCAAATTCAGTTCCCTCCTTTGTCTCCACTACCACTTTATCTCCAACCTTAACTTCTGAACCATCTTCCTCAAAGTACTTAACCCCGCCCGTGCGTAGATTTACCCCAATTACTCTGGACATAAATCAAGCCTCCTTAGATAGAATTGAGATGTGGTATTTATTTATGTTAATTCGTGTTAATTCGTGGTTTTATTTATCTGTGAAAATCTGTGTTAATCTGTGGTTACAACCTGAAGATACTCCACCTAAATATTCTGGTTAATCTTTAAAAGCATTACTTCCAGAGCAAGCAAGGAGTTAGCATTTTGGCGAACAAACTCTTTAGTCTCCTCAACCTGCTTAATAATCTCTAAAAGTTGCTCCCGGCTATAACTTGCTGATTTCTCTTTTAACTGCTCTAATTTATCAACATTAATCAAGAGCCGTATTATTCCCTTCTCTTTAAGGATGAGAAGGTCTCTATACCAGAGAGCAATTATCTCTAATTCCTCCAAGATTATGTTTCGCTGAGGTATCTTATTTGCGGCTTCTTCCTCCTCAGATATTTTGATTAACTCTCCGGCTGCTCTCAGAACGGATACTGGTTCTGTTCTTGATAACCCTTCTAAAAGATTCAATACTTTGTCCCGGATAAGTAAATTATTCTCTCCTAACTTAATTGCCTTTCCTGGCTGTCCTCCGGAAATACGAGCAATAGTCTCTCCTGCCCTGAGGGGAGGAGAAAAGTGCTGATTTAAAATGTTAACAATCTGGGGAAGAGGAACTAAGTTAAAAGGGATTAACTGACAGCGAGATACCAGGGTCTGCGGTAAGGCTTGCAGATTAGTAGCAATTAAAATTAGAATCCCATAGCTTGGTGGTTCCTCCAGGACCTTAAGCAAACAATTAGCTGACTCTAGGCCCATACTTTCCACCTGAGTAAGGATATAGACCCGAAACCGACTTTCGTAAGGCTTGTGCATAATCTCTTTTTGCAGCTCTCTTATTTGGTCAATCTTAATCCCTCTTGCTGGCCCTCTAACAGCCCCCTCCTCAGGTTCTCCTGACCACCCCTCTGCCTTCTTCTCCTTAACCAGCTCACCCTGAGGACGAACAAACCTTACCTCCGGATGGTTCCCGGAGATTATCTTCCGACAGGAAGGACACTTTCCACAGCCATCAAATTTCTCCTTAGACTTTCCGTTAGTGCAATTCAATGCCTGGCTAAAGATTCTGGCTGTAAATTTCTTTCCTACACCTTCTGGCCCACTAAAAAGGTAAGCATGCGATAAGCGATTATGTTCAAGAGACCTTCTTATTACTTTAACTGCGTAATCCTGCCCTAAAATATCAGAAAATGGCATCTTCCCTCCTAAAAAATTAAAGATAAAAAATAAAAGGTTAAAGTGACAAACCAAAATGTAAAAATTTTTGAATTCGGGCACCCACGCAGTGGGTCGTGTCATTTTGATTTTTGCACTTTTATATTTGATTTCATTTTTTGCATTGAGCCATATTGCTTAGCTATACATATCCACTAACATCCCTCTAATCTCATCTAATTTAGCAAGAATCTTTAGTTGCTCAGCCTGCTTATTAAGGACTATCTCAGTTAATTCTTCCAGACTCTGATTGACTTTCAATACCGTATTGTAAATCTTTTGTCTCCCCCGCTTGTCCCAACTTCTTTCCTCTTTTACTTGATATGTTCTTCCAACCACCTCCTGCATAAACTCTCTAACCTTATCTTTGTATCTTTCTAATTCCTCAAAACTAAATGTCTTTACTAACTTCTCTCCTTGTTTGTCAATACTAGTAAGAAAGCTATTTAACCTCTCTTTCCATTTTTCTTTCTTTAGGTCTTCTAATTGTTTATCAAAGGAAAGATGGGCAACCTTGGAGGTAGATGGCTTAGTCTCTTTGTCTAAAAGAGGTGCAGATTTTGTTAGTTGGGATTGGACCTTCTTAATCTTCATTTAGCTCTTCCCCTCTTCAGAAGTCAGCCGTGGTTTCATTTTCTGTGTCTTCTGTGGTTTTATTTTTCTGTGTTCTCTGTGTCCTCTGTGGTTTCTGAGGGAGTTTCTTTCCTCCTCTTTCATTTTATTTTGAGACTACTTGCTTCTCAACATAATGGATAATTCTTTCTCGGTCTTTCTTCTTTATCTTAAGAAATTTAATCCCGCTCTCATACTTACCTTCTTTTACCTCTTTGTTCCAAATCACCTCGCCAGTAGCAAAGATTGGGAGAGGTCCGGAATCACTGGGCAAGTCAATCTTTAGAATAAGTATTGTTCCCAGGCTTAATTTCTCCTTGAGGGCTAATTTTATCCCTCCTCCGCCAATATTTCCCTTCCCAGCTTCCTTGAAGTACTCTTTATCAATACTCTTTAAAGCCTTACTATATTTTACCGGCACATTATTCTCAAGACGTAAAAACCTTCGTCGCTCCCGCATTATGCTCCCCTTCATACCAACTTCAGATGTCAGAAGTCAGAACATTAGAGCACAAGTCATAAGTGCACAAGTCACAAGTAAAGGATCTCAATCCTGTGCTCTGGTGCTCTTCTTTCTTCTGCCTTCCGTCTGATGATTAACCATCCTTGACCTCTAACGAGACTTGGGACTCTTAGACTTTTTGTAGTCTTATCATTCGTGTTTATTTGTGTTCATTCGTGGTTTCATGCCCATTCGTAGTCTCAAAACTGCTCTAAAAAATATTGATGAACTCTTAAATCATTAGTTAGCTCCGGATGGAAAGCACAGGCAAGCAAATTCCCTTCTTTAGCCAGAACAACTCGCTCCTCAAATTTGGCTAAGACCTCCACCTTATCCCCTACTCTTGAGATATAAGGAGCACGAATGAATATCCCTGGAAAAGCCTTTTCACCTAAAGCAGGAATATTTAAAGCCGTCTCAAAACTCATCTTTTGCCGCCCAAAAGCATTTCTTACCGAGGATATATCCATTAAACCAAGAAGGGGCGGAGAATTTCCCCCAATATTTTTTGATAATAAGACTAACCCGGCACAGGTACCAAAAATGGGCAAAGAGCCTTCTTTCACTCGCAAGATTATCTCTTTATCCAGATTACATCTTTGTAGGAGTTTTCCTATAGTAGTACTCTCTCCACCAGGGATGACCAAAGCATTAATATCTTTTAGTTCCTCAGGATTTCTTACTACTTTTGTCTTACACCCACATCTTCTTAACATCTCAAGGTGCTTATCTACTGCTCCCTGAAGAGCCAATACCCCAACTGTTAGTCCCTTGTTTTTATCTCTCTTCATACTTAAATTTTACCATACTCAAGGGAAAAAGTCAAGTCTAGGGGTCTAAGTCGGGGTTTCTGTTACGGCGGCTAGACGAGCTCCCCTTGACAAAATTATATAAGATATAGTATAATACACTTATCTCTACAGATATTATCCAAAAATTGGGCGGAATAATGAAATTGCC
>Ga0210051_1001716_pt1 | contig 22181 bp, 21 predicted proteins | sample CryGey092014_all_FD_185464 | JGI IMG/M metagenome (GOLD analysis project Ga0210051, IMG submission 185464) | Groundwater microbial communities from aquifer - Crystal Geyser CG23_combo_of_CG06-09_8/20/14_all (SPAdes) (version 2) | ecosystem: Environmental > Aquatic > Deep subsurface > Groundwater... | reverse complement strand
TTTTGTCGTAAAATAATTTGTGAACCGTCCATAAAATAATAATTGAAAAAAGTCCGGTTTCTAAAAGCCACAGTTTCCATCTTGTAATTTTTTCATCCGGCACGAGCGGAATTAAAAAAAATAATATACCTGACAGGAAAATAATGATTTGAAAAAATTTATTCTGTAACGGTATTTCACCTGTTTTTCCCATAAGAAAACCTCGTCTACGAATTAGCACTAATTTGCACGAATGAATTCGTGCCTACAATTTTTATTATTCGTGTTTATTCGTGTGCTTCATGGTTTCATTTTTATGCCTTTCTTCTGTCTTTAAAATAAGATGATTTCGGAATTTCTTTCGCAACCGCTTTTACTTCGGCGGCAAGTTCGGCAAGTTGGGCATAATGGGTAAAGTTGCGTATTTCGTTTGTCACAATACCTATTGAGACGGACATTAACGGAAACGCCTGAACTTTTCCGAGACGGTCTTTTGAAATAATATATCCGCGGGACCTGTCTTCATCCGAATAATATGCCGATATATTTTCGTCAAAAAGTTCAATCAAATGCAGACAGATATTTTCGGCGCAGTCGCAAGTCGTCACAACTATAAAATCATCGCCGCCGAGGTGACCAATCATATCCAAAACTGTCCCGTGATTTTTTACCGCATCAATTATGAAATTAGCCGTTTCCTTTATTATAAAATCACCTTTTTCAAAACCATAATTATCATTGAATGATTTGAAATTATCAAGGTCAATCCAAAGCACCGCAAATTTTTCTCCGGAGGAAATTCTTTTTGTGATTTCTTTTTCAATTGAAACATTTCCAGGAAGTCCGGTCAGAGGATTTACGGCGCGGGTCTCGTGATACCTGTTAAGAATTCCTTCAACGCGAGCAGCAAGTTCATACGGGTCAAACGGCTTCGTTAGATAGTCGTCGGCGCCTAATTTAAGACCTGTAATTTTATCTTTAGTCTGTGATTGCGATGTAAGCATGATAATCGGAAGCAGACGGGTTGACGGGGTTTCCTTAAGTTTTTCACAGACCTCATAACCATTCATTTTCGGCATCATAACATCAAGAATAATCAAATCAGGTATTTCTTTTAATGCCGATTCATATGCATCCTGCCCGTTATTAAACGATATGACAGTATGCCCTTCGTTTTCAAGGGTGATTTTTATCAGTTCGGATATTCCAAAATCGTCGTCGACAGCAAATATTTTTGCCATAACTAATACCGGAGATTAGGAAAATGGAAATTAGGAAATTAGAGGTAACCCTAATCTCTTAATCTCTTAATCTCTGTCTCTCTATCCTCCGATTGTAATAACGGTCACCACGATCAATCCGCCAACTGTTATAACTGAAATTACAATTCCGAGCGGCGTAGAAAAAAAACTTTTTTTCTTTTGTGTTATTCCTCCTTCGGTTTTTGTCGTCTGATAAACTTTTATTGAAACGGTTGATATATTCCCGGAAGAATCTTTTGAGTTAACCTTTATAATATTTTCACCGGGTATTAAAGAAACATCAGAAGTGAATTTCCCGTCGGGGTCAATAGTAACATAGTCACCATTTATATCAACAAGTGATTTCACCTCGGCAATACCTTTTATTTTTATAGTTTTATCGGCAAACTTTGTGCCATCGGCCGGCTCATCAATTTTAAGAGCGGGCAGGGTTTTATCCAAAAAAATTTCTTTTGACGATGAAATTATACCCTCTGCGCCGGAAGAATCCAGATAGGCAACCCGCCAAAAATATTTACCTTCAGAAATGTTCACTTCTTTGACATCAAATTTCTCATATATCGGCTTGATTTCATCATACACCATATTTATAAAATTTTTATCCTTCGCAATTTGAATATGATAGTGAGTTATATCCAGCCACGACGAGGACGAAGCGGATTTTGACAGTTGCCCCCCGATATTGATTTCCCCGATATCTTGCTTTACATCTTTTATTTGAGTGTTAATTTGAGAACCGATTTTTGGCTCAACAAGGTCGGCGGGAAAATCTATGTTGGGCGGAAGTTTTTTGGGTTCCATCGGCGGTAAATTTATTTTCACCTCAGTAGAAAAACCCTCCGGAACCGTTATCGTTTTATTTTTTGCACTCACATCAACTGCACCTTTATAGACGGCAACGACTGTTGACTGGTCTTCTTTGACCTTTGTCTTATAATCGGCGACAGGAGTTTGGGGAGTAATTTTCGGCATAACGAAAGCTGTCGGAGTTCTTATCGGTATATTTGATGTTCTTATTTCGCCCGACAAAAGCCGCGTTTCTTCCGATTTTTCCTCCGGCTGAATTATAACAAGCGATGAAGGACCTATCGTCATCAAATTGCCCGACGGTGATTTTATCTCTGTATATGAACTTTCAAGCGTTCTTATGCCGTCTTTGTTATAAAGTTTTGTATTCGATTTTGCATCTGTCCAGTCCATTTCTGCCTGACGCCGCATTTTTACCTCGCGGGTAACCGATATAACCGTTGAAGAACGCAACTGTTCTCTTATAAGCAAAACCGGAATTTTTAGTTTCATCCCGGGCAAAACATTATTGGGGTCGGCGGTAATGTTGTTAAATTTTAAAATCTCCGGCCAACGGGAAGGTTCTTTAAGATAATAATTCGCTACACTCCATAGCGTATCGCCGGATTTTACCTCAATTTCCTGAAGTTGCTGGGAATAGAGACAATTAAAAATGAAAAATGAAAAATGAAAAATGACACAAAGTGTCACCCCGAACTTGTTTCGGGGTCTAAAGAGATGCTGATACAGATGCTGAAACAAGTTCAGCATGACATTTTTAATTTTTAATTGATAATTTTTAATTGCCGTTATACGCATATTTCACCTTTTTCATTTTTTTTCAAACCTTTAGGGATTGAAAAAATAAATTGCGAACCCCCACCCAGTTTCGACTCAACCCAAATTTTTCCGAGATGCGCCTCAACAATATATTTTGTAATCGTAAGCCCGATGCCTGTACCACCGCGGCTACGACCCGTAACCTGCTGAAACTTATCAAAAATTTTATCCAGGTATTCCGACGGTATTCCCTCGCCGGTATCAATAACAGCAATCTGGACATCCGTGTTTTTTTCTTTTGCAGAAATAGTAACCTTGCCGTCAAGGGGCGTATATTTAATGGCGTTGCCGACCAGATTTATCAGAACCCGTTCTATCAATCCCTCGTCGGCGGAAATTGTTGTTGACGGCATATCAGCGCAGGAAAGTTCAAGTTTTCCCTCCATCGCTTTTGACATCATACTGCCGCAAACCCTTTCTGCTAAGTTTTTTACATCAAACTGGACAAGCGACAATTCCATTTTTCCTACTTCTAATTTTGCGACATCAAGTATGTCGTTTATCATTCCTAAAAGACGGTTTGACGATTTATTGACGATATCAAGAAAATGTTTCTGCTTCTCGTTAATCGGACCGACGGAACCGTCAAGCAAAAACTTCAAAAAACCCAGCATAGAGGTTAACGGGTTTCTTAAATCATGGGTTATGCCGTGAAAGAAATCCTCCTTCATTTTTTCCACTTCTTTAATGCCTGTTATATCACGCATAATAAAAATTATCCCGACGATTTTTCTTTTATTTGAGTCAGTAATAATCTGGGTTGAAACGGATACGAAAAACGGTTTTGACGACGATAAATCAACCTCTAAAACCTTTTCCGGTTTTTCATAAACCTGTTTCATCGCCGAAACCAGCATTTCATTTTTAACGATATAAAATAAAGGTTCTTTCGTATCGCGTGGAACCCCGAGCATTTCTGAAGCCCTGTTATTCATAAGAACAATTCTATTGTTTTCATCGGTAAGAATCAGTCCGTCATTTATTGAATATACGATTGCCGAAAGTTTATCCGCCTGCATTTTTGAAAAATTAGAAAGTTCCGTTATCATATTGTTGAAATTAACCGCCAAATCGCTCATCTCGTCTCTTGATTTAATTTCAACCTTCTTTGTAAAATCGCCGGCGGCAACATTTTTTGAGACATCTATTACTTTGAGAATCGGTTTTGAAAGTGACTCTGCAAGAATATAGGAAACTAAAATTGAAAGAAATAACGCCACTAAAATTATAACCGTTGCGGTGTTTCTCATTTTATAGACGAATGAATACGCCTCCTTTTTTGTCTGCTGAAATATAATGCTCCATCCGAGTTTTTTTGCGGGCGCAAAAGCGCCTATCATTTCTATGCCATTTTTGGAGACGAATTCCTGACTGCCTGCCCCTGCACGCAAAATTGCTTCTTTTACAATCGGTTCGCCGGAAACATCCTCAAAATTCACGGCACGATTTTTGTCCTTGTGGAAAATAATTCTTCCCGCTTTATCAACTATGAACATAGAACCTGTTTTTCCTATGCGGGTTTCATCAACAATTTTCGAAATACTATCAAGCGAAACGCAAATTTTAAGAATATAATTATTGGCAAGCGGAAAATAAAAATCTATCAACGGATTTTCCTGCTCGTAATGTATAGGACTTATTAGGTATGTGTGCGACTTTTTTATTTCCAGAAAAAATTTGTTTTTCAGATAATTTTTCGGGCGCGGTGGGGATTTTTCAAATTTCGGATTTGATGCCACTACCTCGTCGCCTTCGGTGTCAATTATTGAAGCCCTTACAAAATCATCGGAGGCAATAAGAATGTTCCTCAAAATTCCTATTTGTTCAAACGAAGACAAATATTCCTGACGCTGAGATGCAATGACAAAACTCATTCGCCTGTCTATATTCGTAATTTTTTCGTCAATTTGAGAAGATAGCGATGTTGTTATGTTTATATGATGCTCCAACATAAGCGTCTGCAACATTTCCTTATTTATGTTGACAGTCACAAAACCTATAACTGCCAGCGGTACAACTGAAATTAAAATTATAAAAATTAAAAATTTCGGAAAAAGTTTTATTTTCATTTCTCTATATATGTCTTGTAAATCAAAGTCCCTGAACGGTTCACATCAAATAAAATTCCCTCTGTTAAAGACGCTTTTTTTGTTACCATCTCAAATTCGGCAAGCGTCGTGGTTTTTTTTCTGTTGATTGCCCTGAGCACATCGCCGGCATAAAGCCCGAATTCCGCCGCTTTTGAACCGCTTGCTATATCAACAATAACAACACCTTGTTCATCGGGCGTTACATTTAATTCTTCAGCCATATCTTTCGTGAATTGTTTTACTTTCATACCGAGCCACGAGCCGGTTTTTTCGCTTTTTCCGGATGCTTTCTCCTCAACAGAAGCGACCTGTTCTTCCGTCCACTCGCCGAGCACGACAGAAATAATTTTTTTTGAATTATCCCGCCAGACGACAACGTCAATTTTTTTATTCGGAGCAGCGTCAGCGACAATATCCTGAAGTTTTTCGGCGGATTCTATTTTTTGACCGCCAAATTCCAGAATTATATCGCCTCTTTTAATTCCTGCTTTATCGGCCGAAAGCCCGCTTACCACGTCCGTTACCGCTACGCCGGTCTTTTCTTTAAGTCCGGACTGTTTAGCAAAAACATCGTCAACCTTTTCAATTTTTACGCCGAGAAAACCTCTTTCTACTTTTCCTTTTGTCTTTAAGGGTTCCAAAATTGCTTTTGCGCGATTTATCGGTATCGCAAATCCGACACCGACGGAACCGCCCGACTGGCTGTATATCATAGTGTTTATCCCTATAATCTCGCCATGGATGTTGACAAGCGGCCCACCGGAGTTACCCCTGTTTATGGAAGCATCCGTTTGAATCACATCTCTGTAGACATTTCCCTCCGCTTCCACATTCTGTCTTTTTGCCGAAATAATGCCGACGGTAACGGTCTGTTCAAGTCCGAACGGCGAACCGATGGCAATTGCCCAGTCACCAACCCGGATGCTGTCGGAATCACCGAGTTTTGCAACTACAAGTTTCCCCGATGGTTTTATTTTTACGACAGCCAGATCCGTTTTTGCATCTTTACCAATAACCTTTCCGGAATATTCTCTGTCATTTGCAAGTTTTACGGTGATTCTCTCGGCATCTCTTACGACATGATAATTAGTAAGAATATAACCGTCTCTGTCAATAACAACTCCGCTTCCGGCGCCTTCAACTCTTCTCCGATTGTAATATCTTTTTTGAGGAAAATTGCGGCGGGGCGTGGACTGGCCGAAGAAATCGTCAAAAAAATCTTCAAAAGGGTCGGCGAAGAAAAAATTAAACGGAACAACTTCTTTAAGAACTTGCTCCGTATAAATTGAAACAACCGTCGGTTTTACTTCTTCCGCAACATTAACAAACGCTTCCTGTAAATTCAGAACCTCCTGCGAGACCGATGTTTTTACTCCGTAATCCTGATTTGATTTTTTCTGCGATTTGCCGATAATAAACGCTAAAATAAAAAGCCCTGAAAACAGAACGGCCAATAACAGATTTTTTCTTAAAGAGTTCGGATTTTCCATAAAAACCTCCAAAAAACCACTGAACCGGCGCGGAACTTATACACGGAACTGACCCAGAACTGTTCCCGCTTCTGTGGAGTTTACCCCGATGTCTATCGGGGTTTTCCTTTGTTTCGTGTCTGTCCCGTGTTTCTCATTTTGACCTCAATGCCGGGACCTGAATAACCGTTTCGCTTATCGGGACATCGTAACCTATAATATCAAAAATATCGCCTGACGGTAAAAAACCGGCAACAATATATCCCCACTTTTTCGGATTGCCTAAAATATAGTTTTCAGGAATTCTCACTTCAATTAAATTATTATCTAAAAAATTATTGACCGCGAAAAATCCTACTCTAACGGGAGGTCCTGTTCTGTTATATCTAAAAAGTTTTGCCGAATTTGTTGAGACGGAAACGGCATATTCCCATGCGGAAAGTGAGTCGGTAAAACCGTTGTGCCCTCCGATAAAAGAGGTGCTACCGGCATTATTTTTTTTATTCAGGTCAATGTAAATGTCAATAACCTCATCGGATACCGACGAAATAAAAATATCAAAAACAATTTCAATAGTTGATTTTTTCACTCCGAACGCTAATAAACTGCAGGAACTCAAAAAAATATTATCCGTATCATCGGCAAAATAAAGGATGTATTCGCTGGTGGTCGCATCCAAAAGCGGATTGCGACTTGACGAAATATAAATCGGAACCGATATTTCAGGCGGCAAGTCCTGACCTATTGCCCTGTAGACATTTGAAAGCCCGGCGCGAAACCACAGGTCATTCCCTTTTTTTTTATCTTCATCGCAAGATTTATAATTCTCAAACCAGATGGGTTTTTCCAGATTGTAAAGTTCTTCTTTCGCGGCATCAAATTTTTCAGCATCGTAAAATTTGGAATTAGCGTATTCGGTCAATTTTAATTTTGCACGTTTAATATACTCCCAAGCAAGATTTTGAACCGGCAAGCCCGACCACCGTGATAAATCCGCAGGGATAATATCGGTTTGACTCCGTAAATCCTTTTGAACGCTAAAGGATGTCACAAAAACGGAGTATCCCGACTGTACTAAAATTTTAATAATATCCTCAGAAATAATATCTAAATACGGATAAAAAACGGACGCTTCTTCACCAAAAACTTCATAATAAACTTTCTTGCCATTTTCTATCTGCTCCTTGACATCCTCGTTAAGTTTAGCATTAAAAAGCACGGGCAGTATAACTTCGGTATAGGTAGTTCCGGCAAATATATATTTTTTCCCCATATAAAGTTTTTTCACTGCGGCTTTGTTTTCATCAGACAAATTTTTAAGCAACATCGGCGGAATTACCAGAATATCCTGCGTTGATGTAGATACTCCGAGTGTAAAAATGTTTTTCAGGTCTTCCTCGTTCGTTATATATACAACAGAACCGTAAGAAGAAGTTGTCAAAAACAAAAACAAAATAAGCCACAGATTATCACAGAATTTCACTGAAGTGTCTTTTTCTGTGCTTTTTCTGTGTAATTCTGTGGCATTCTTAAAAATAACTCTTTTCATTTTTTCTCATAAATCCATCTTAAGCGAGCGACTATTTACTCTACAATTAAAACTGAAACCCGCCCGCCTTTACCGTCGTCGGCAGAAACCGGATTTTGCGAATCTAACGACCACACGCCATCCGCTTTAAATTTATAAGTGTATCTGCCGGGTTTAATTTTTAATGTCGCTTCCCAAACACCTTCGGCATTTTTAGCCATGACGCCTTTTCTTCCGTCCCAGTTATTGAATGTTCCCGCAACAAAAACTTTTTGTGCAGCATGGGCTTTATACTGAAAAACCACTCCGCTTTCCGTTAACATCGGATATGCCGTTTTTTCCTCAACAACTGCTTTTTGCTCCACAGGAATTTCCGTTGGTCGTTCTTTTTTAACCGGTTCCGGTAACGACGGCGTTTCTTTTACTATCTTCGGTTTTGATTCTCTCATTTCCCGGACTCTTTCAACCAGCATCAAAGAAGGAAATGCCACAATTGCAATTCCTAAAATAAACCCCACCCACAAAAGAATTTTTTTCGTCATTTTAGTCCTCCTAAACGCTGATTACCGCTGATTTGATACCAACTGAACGCTGATATATTTTATCTGCGGACATCTGCGTTATTTATCTGCGGTCATCTGCGTTATCTTGTTTAAGATTATTATTTTTGATGCACTTTCGCACACAGAAGTAAAAAGATACGCTTCCTCAAAATTTTTTCCGACGGCAAAAGAACCGTGACCTTTAACGACGACAACCTTATACTTACTTAAAAGTTTAGGCAAATTTTCGGCAACGCATTCGGAAGATATCACTTCTTTACATTCGGTTAAAACAGGAATTTCTGGCAGATAATAATTACCCTCCATATCAACCGGAATAATTTTTTCAGAGTTGAGCGAAAGAGCAATCGCATTCGGCGGATGGGCGTGAACAATCGCCTCTACCTGCGGATTGGCAAGATAAATCGCCCTGTGAACCTTAATCTCAATTGATGCACCTTTGTCTCTCTTGTCGTCTTTGAGATTGACCGCTACAAAATCCTGAAATGACAAATCACCCAAACGGGCGCCGTGACGGGTTATGTATATGGTGTTTGCCCGACGGCAGGAAACATTCCCGCTGTGCGAATTGTTCAAACCCTGCATCGTCATTTCCCTTCCGAATTTAATAATATCGTTAAACATTCCCCCTCCAAAATTGCTTTTTCTGTTTTTTGTCCCATAAGGGATTCCCTTCGGTCACAACTACGAAACTACGAAAGTATCTAACTTTCTGGCAACCATATTTTTCTTAAAATTTTTTTCAAGTTTTCAAAATGATTTTATTGTTTTTCATAGAGGATTTTTCATTAATTTCAGAACCACATTCGCGACAAAATATTTTATATTCATCCTCCGTAAATTCCAATTTTACAATATCAAATTTCTTGTTGCCAAATTTCAGAATGTCATAGCGATTGGGTTCTGTTACAAATTCTTCCGAATTGCAATTCGGACATTTAGGGTTTTTTGACGGTTTCATATTATTTTAATTACTTTTAAAGTTATTTTTAAACTTTGCTGGCTACATTATTGCCAACATAATCATTTATAATTTACTTTCATAACTTTGTTTTATGATGTCCATACAGTATTCAATATCTTTAAGATTTTCTACCCGCATTTTTAAGCCACCTGTTGCCAAATGTCCCTTATCTGAAACGTCAATAAGTTTATTTTCAGGATCTTCTACTTCTTCTCTGCGAATGTCAACATGAACCCATAATCCTTTAGATTGAATTACTACTTCCGCAAAATTTCTGTCTAATTCATAAGCGACATAGGACTTTAATGCTTTCTCTTTGATTTTGTCATCTAGTTTTATTATCCTTTCATGTAATTCTTTAAACAATTCCTTGACCTTATCGGACTTCCCGTTCAAATGGTCTTCTGTTATGTATTCTTTATATACTATGCTTGTCTTTTTTGCCTTTTTTGTTTCTGTTTTTCTGTTTGGCAAAACCACATTTTCAACAAATATAATATTGTTATCGTAAAAAATATATTTTTTTAATTCAATATTTTCAGAAATTCTATTTACTGCATACTTATCATATTCATTGTAGGATTGAGCAACCAAAATTAATCTAGGAAAATCCCAGTTTACTTTTACATTTGACCCCAATTTTTTCTGAACAAGAATTTCAAAATCTCCTCTATGGTCTACAAGCCAATCAAGATAAAAAAGACCCTGATTAATTACATTATCTTTTTCATTTTCCTTATATTCAATTATCACGGGTGAGCCATCTTCATCTAACCCTAGTGTATCAATTCTTCCTCCACGAGTTATTGAAAATTCAGAAAACAAAAATCTTATTCCAAAAATTTCTTCTAAATTTTCTTCAAATAATTTTTGCAATTCTTTTTCATTTTTGAACTTTTTAATTTTTAACTTTTGCGCTTTTTGACCACTAATTTTGAATATTGCCATTTTAATCTCCCTTATATCCCGAATAATTTTTTTGCGTTGTCGTCGGTGATTTGGGAAATTTCGGGAACCGGCATTTCTTTTATTTCTGCGACTTTTTCGGCAATAAATTTTATGTATGACGGTTCGTTGCGTTTGCCTCTGAAATCTTGGGGCGGCAGATACGGCGAATCTGTTTCCAAAAGTATTTTTTCTATCGGCAGCATTTTTATTACTTCTCTTAAGCCATTTGCGTTAGGATATGTTACAGGGCCATCAATTCCAATATAAAATCCTAATTGCAAAAACTTTTCCGCAAATTCAACCGACGACGAAAAACAGTGGATAACCCCTTTTATATTTTTATGCCCGTCCAAAATTTTATGCACATCTTTTTCCGCCTGCCTACCGGCAGGCAGGCCTGACCGGCAATGGATTATCACTGGTTTCTTGAATTTTTGGGCAATTTCAAGTTGCTTTTCAAAAACAGCAATTTGTGTTTTTTGGTCAACCCTGTTCCTGTAATAATCAAGCCCGCATTCGCCGATGGCAACTACTTTTTCATTGGATAAAAAATCTGAAAAATCAGCAAATTTATCCGCATCATTCGGATGGACACCTATTGCACAAAATATATTTTTATAGTTCTCGCATAGAAACAAAGACCGCTGCCAAAGAACCGGTTCGCAACTTATTTCAATTATTTTTGCAACACCGCAGGATATTGCTCTCTCAATAACTTTTTTTCTGTCCTCGTCAAACGAACCGTCCAAAAGATGGCAATGCGTGTCAATCATTTATTCTTGGGAAAAGTGGCTCGGAAACCTTTTTATCCGCAATTATTTTTTTTATCTTTTCCGATGTCTCCGGCATAAAAGACGAAATCGCCTTTGATATTATTTCAACCGCCGACAGCAGATTCTCAAAAACCAGTTTTAATTTTTCTTTATCCGTCTTAAAAAGAACCCACGGCTTTTCGGAATCAATTGTCCTGTTCGCCTCATCAATAATTTCCCATATCAATTCAAGAGATGCAGTTAATTCAATGTTTTCCATACTTTTTGTAAATTTTTCATCAAAATTATTTAATAATTTCCCTATAGGAAATTCACTGTTTGCCGACGGTGCAACATTTTGCAAAGAATACTTCTCTACCATTGAAAATGTGCGGGAAATAAGATTGCCTAAATTGTTCGCAAGGTCGCTGTTATATCTCTCTAAAAAACTTTTTTCCGAAAAATCACCGTCATCACCGAAAGGAATTTGACGCAAAACAAAATATCTGTAAGCATCGCAACCGTATTTATCAATAAATTTGTGCGGGTTGACGAAATTACCTTTTGACTTTGACATTTTTTCGCCGTTGACCGTCCACCAGCCGTGAGCAAAAACGGTTTTGGGGAGGGGAATGTCAAGCGCTAAAAGCATGGCGGGCCAAATAACCGTGTGAAACTTAAAAATTTCTTTTCCGACAAGATGTATGTCACAGGGCCAAATATCTTTGTCTTCAGCAGCTGAAATATAATTGAGCAGTGCATCAAACCAGACATAAACCGTATGCGTTTCATCGCCGGGAACTGGAATTCCCCATTTCACATTTTTTCTTGAAACGGACAAATCTTTAAGACCCGATTTTACAAAATTGACCATTTCCGACGCCCGCCAGGACGGTTGCATAAAATCAGGATTTTTTTCATAATGTTTAAGCAGTGTGTCCTGATATTTTGATAGTTTAAAAAAATATGATTCTTCCTCAAGACGCTCTACATTTTTAGAACAGTCAGGGCATTTACCTTCGGCAATCTGAGTATCGGTAAAATATGACTCACAAGCGACGCAATACCATCCGCTGTATTTTCCCTTATAGATGTCGCCTTGTCTAAGAAGTTTTCCAAAAACTTCCCGCACTTTTTTTATGTGTCTTTCCTCGGTAGTCCTTATAAAATCATTATATGAAATGTTAAGCCGCTTCCACAGCGACTTAAAATCCCCGATGATACCATCCACCCAATTTTGGCAAGTAACATCATTCTTATTTGCCGCTTCCGCTATTTTTGAACCGTGCTCGTCAGTACCGGTAAGAAAAAATACATTCATACCTTTGAGACGATAATACCTGGCAATTACATCAGCCGCAATAGTGGTGTACGAATGTCCGAGGTGCGGTTTATCGTTTGCATAGTATATGGGTGTAGTAATGTAAAAATTTTTCATTTCAAGTCCTTCGGGTGAAATTTTTCGGTTCGACCATCATCAAACAAAACGGTTGTTTCCGACTTAAAAATGTTTATACCGGTGACTTTTCCTTTACCATCAGGCGTTTTAACTTCATCGCCGACTCGCGGAAATTTTTTTCCCTCCGTTATGTAAAAATTGTGCTCGTAAGCAATACAGCACATAAGGCGGCCGCAGACGCCGGAAATTTTTGCGGGATTTACAGATAGGTTCTGGTCTTTTACCATATCGGTTGTCACGGACGTAAAATCTTTCAAAAATCTTTGGCAACAGCAAATTTCGCCGCAATGTCCGAGTGAGCCTAAAATTTTTACTTCGTCGCGGACGCCTATTTGGACCATTTGAATCCTGGTTTTAAGCACACCGCCCAGTTCTTTCAGCAGTTCGCGGAAATCCACCCGTTCCTCGGCGGTATAATAGATAAAAAGTTTTACCCTCTCAAAAGTGTATTCAATCATTGAAAGATTCATCTTCAACCCGACTTTTTCTATTTTTTCCAAAATCACCGGGAGCATTTTTTTTGCTTTCTGCTTATTTTCTTCAACCTGCCTCGCATCTTCTTCGGTAAAAAACCTGACAACCTTTTTTAGCGGGTCTTTCGTATCTATCATCTGCTCCGGTATAACTACAATCCCGCTTTCCAACCCGTTGTCCGTCTCAACTAAAAGATGGCTGTTCATCGCCACATCAATTGAACCCGCATCGCAATAAATTAAATCTTTCGTTTTTCTTATCTGAACTCCGACGGCAAGCGGCATATTGTTCACCTATTCGGTCGCATATGGCGACCTCACCCACGGTTGAAACCGTGGGCTACATTTATTGTGTGAATTTGCTCCATTGGCGAGGGACTGAAGTCCCTCATTCCGCAAATTCATTTTTTTGTTTTAGATTATTTTTCATCACTTCAAAAGTCAGTCCTATGTTGGCATTTCTTGTTATGTAATTTTTCATTTTTAGAACATATTCCAATTTTTCCGGTTTTTCAACTCTTACCCTTGCGGCGAGCATATTCAATAAATCAACCGCTTCTTTTCTTTCCTTGAATTTTTTGTTTAAGAACTTTCCATTCTGAAAATCAGAAATTATATTTTTGTAATCCGAAATATTTTCTATATTTTTTGCCAGTTCAATCGCACATCCGAGAGAACCCGCCGCTGTAGAATTTATAAATTCCACTTCATCAGACGGTAAATTATATTTTCTAATCTCGTTTTTAATTTCTTCGTCAGATAAAATACCGAAATATATGACTGCACATCTTGAGATTATGGTTGAAGGAAGCGACTTCGGAACCGGCGTAATCAAAACTATCACGGTGTTTTCTGGCGGTTCTTCAAGAATTTTAAGAAGTGAATTGGCAGCGTCCACTCGCATCAGATGCGCGTTGTCAATTATTCTTATATTGTAACCGCCCATAACTGCCCTGAACTGCAACCCCTTTATCATTTCTCTTATCTGTTCAATCGCAATGGAATTTTTTTCTTCCTGTACCGTTATCGTTATAACATCCGGGTGCGTTGACTTTTCTATTTTTTTGCACGACAAACATTCGCCGCAGGGCTTCTTAAAATCTTGCAGGTTCTGGCAATTGAGCATCTGTGCGAATTTAAGTGCAACCTGTTTTTTACCGATGCCGGACTGTCCTACAAACAAATACGCCGAATGAACGCGGTTTTTCTCTATTGCCGAGTTAAGCATATCTATCTGTTTTTGATGACCTATTATTTTCATTTTATTTTTTTCATAACAATGCCAAAAATACATTCTGATATTTTTTTTATGGAGGCATCTGCATCTATTTTGATGAATCTTTTCGGAAATTTTTTCACAAGCCAAATATACCCGTTTCTCACTCTTTTATGGAACAATAAATTTTCTTTTTCCAGACGGTCTTTTCCCCGCAATTTCGCACGGGCAAGACCTTTTCTGATATCCGAATCAAAATAAACGGTTAAATCAGGCACCAGATTATTAGTTGCAATTTTGTTGAGATTCATTATCATTTTTATGTCAAGCCCTCTTCCAAAACCCTGATAGGCGACCGTTGCATCCGCATATCTTTCACAGATAACAATTTTTCCGGATTTAATCGCCGGCGAGATAATTTCCTCAGTATGCTGGGCGCGACAGGACTCATAAAGCAATAATTCCGTAAGCGGCAAAATCTTACTTTCCGGATTTAACAGGATTTTTCTTAAAACCTCCGCTACGACCGTTCCGCCCGGCTCTCTTGTATGAATAACATCATACCCCATGTTCTTAAGTTTTTTTATCAATAAAACCGACTGTGTGGTTTTTCCGCAGCCGTCAGAACCCTCAAATGTTATAAAAAAACTTTTCTTCATGTTCGCTTCGCTCACCCCCGACTAAAGTCGGGGGCTACAACCGACTCGGAACTTATACATGGAACTGAAGCGGAACTTTCTATGTCCATTCCGTGTCTTGTTCCGTATCTGTTCTGTGTTCCTTACTTCCGTGTCTGTTCCGTGTTTATCTCTCTCCAAGAATCAATAGCCGCAACTTCCAAAAAACCGGGAATCGGCTGATATTTCAAATCGGTATCATACCATACTTCCGGCAGTTCACCGTCCAAAAATTCCCTCGCGGATACGGAACCGAAAAATTTACCGTTACCATCGGAAGAAAATTTACCGGCGCAATGTATAAAACCCGAGAAAAAAACACCGTCAAGAAATTTATGTTCGCCGGTTTGCTCATTTTCAGCATAAACTTTTCCGGAACCGTTACCCTTGAATTCCAAATCACCGAGCACAATTAAACAACCTCTTTGAAAAATCGGTTCATCAATAACAACAGATGCCCGATTGGAAAAATTATTTTGTGAAAACTCTTTGCCGTCTTTGGTATCAACAAAAATTATTTTTTCTTCCTGATTCAACGCCAAAAGCGGTAAAAGGTCCTTCGGAATTGTCCCCCTGAAATATGTGCCTGCCTTTCTTGCCTTTTCTTTTAGCACATTCCAGTTAAGAACATCGCAAAACAAAGGTTGATAACCTGAATAATCGGATGGAATATCAAAATTGTCCTCAGAATCGCCGCCAAAATGTAAGTTTGTAAAACGTTTGTAATCGTCGGAATTTAATTTTTTATTATGCGAAAAATACCCGCGACCGGAAGAATAAATCTGAATGTCGTCCTCTATACTTTTACCGTCAAAAAAAACATCGCCGGAAGAATACAAATGCCCCCACTTGATTTTGCCGGACAAAAGTTTAACCGATGAAAAGGATGTAATTGCATTCTGCAGTTCATTCGGCATAAGATTTACCACAATCACTTCTATTTTTCTTTTCTCGCCGTGAGAATTACCTTCGGAAATTATGCGAATTTTACAGTTAAAATTTTCAACCGTAACTTTTGCTGAACCGTCTGGAAAATCGTTATAAACTATTGAGCCCGACGGACAATTCGCAATGTTTCCTTTCATCTTCCATATTGTTCTGTCAATTGCCCCCTCCGCAACCGCGCGGGCTGATGAAATAGCCCTTATCCTAACGTCTTTTTTTGTCCTGGCTGACATCATAAATACGGTTGATGAACTGAAAATCATAAGCACAGCCATCATCAAAATTAAAAATACCGTTGAATATCCTTTTTGGTTCATAAAATGTAGACCCTGAAATAAATTCAGGGTGACACTTCGTGTCAATTTCTCACAAACACAGAAGATTCAAAACTGAAATTCTCTTTGGAATTACCCAGTTTCATCAACACAGAATATGTTTTATAATCTGAAGACGAAAATTGAATAGACACCAGATTACCGCAAAGTTTTTTTGCCGAATTATTGCGTTTTATAAATAACGAACCGCCGTCCTGATAGTAAAAAATTTTTCCCGACGAAGGCACCATAACAAATGAAATTAAAGAATTCGGAAGATTGCTTTCACTGAATCTGTCAATAACGATTGAAGAATCCTCCGATTGACGCAAATCATTAAGTATATTTTCAAATGCCGAGGCAGATTCATCCCGCAAAATTATATTTGATTGTGTTTTATGCATAGATACAAGGCTATTTTTGAAAAAATATATTACGCCCATTCCTATGATTGAAAGGAACGCAACCGATAAAAGCGCCTCAACAAGCGTGAACCCTTTTTTATTCAATCCGCGTAAGTGGAATATTGACATTATTTCTAAATTCCTGCAAACGGATATTTTCAACGGAAACTGCTTTCGTTCTATAGCCCGCTCTGGATGCGAGCACTGTGAATGTTCCCGCCGGCACAAAATTAAGTTTGTAGTTGCCGTTATAAGAAGTATACGCATTGAGTATTGTCCCGGGAATTTCCACAAAACCGCCCGATATTCCAGAACCGTCCGATGATGTCAACCTTCCCGCTAACGACGAACCGCCCAAATTCGCAGCATCATAATTTGCGAACAACGATGAGAACGCATATTTTTTTTCACCGTCGGAATTAAACCATTTTACGATAATGTTTGCCATTTTTAAGTCGGTCATCACGGGCGCAACGGCAAGAACGCCGAGTTCCTCCGTCATAAACCATACCTCAACCGTCCAGTTGTATTCTCTGCTATTGCTTAAAAAAGTTCCGCTGGATTCGCCTATAAAATAAAACGGAGTGGCACGGAGTTGTTCAAGTTTGCTTTGAGCGAAATTAGAAGCGACAACCAGATCACGCGATGTTTTTTCACCGGCAGTTACTTTCATAATAAACTGGGCGAATGTTATAACAATATAGGAAATTATTGCAAGAACCAGAACGATTTCAAGATAAGTAAAACCTTTTGAACCTCCGACACAAAAACTATCCCGATTTTTGACTGATTTTGGCATAACGCTATGTTTTTTAATACTATCAAAAAAAGCAGGAAAAGTCAATGCCATTTTTGGACGAAGAAACTGCTGGTAGAAAACTTAAAATTTAAACTTTTTCAGTTTTTGGAAATATGAGAAGTCGGTCTGGTCAACTTTTAGCGGAGTAACGGACACATACTTTTTTTCAATCGCAAAAATATCGGTGTTTTTTATAGGATAGCCCGAGAGACGTTTGCCTCCAATCCAATAATATTTGAAACCGCGAGGGCCGGTCCGCTCGGAAATATCATCGTCATAAATCCTCCTGCCCATTTTTGTAACAGCAACTCCTTTTATCTCATCTGTATCTGGAACATTTATATTTAGAAAAGTATACTTAGGTATTTTGTATTTCATCGCTTCTTTGATTATTTTGCAAGCATATTTCGCTGCGATGTTAAAGTTGCCTTTGCCGTTAGGAACCAGTGAAACCGCAAACGACTGAAAGCCAAGCATCGCACCTTCTCTGGCAGCGGCGACAGTTCCCGAATAGATACAATCCTCGCCCAGATTCGGACCGTCGTTAATTCCTGAAACGATTATGTCCGCTTTGCCTTTTAATATGCCTATAATTCCGAATCTCACGCAATCGGACGGCGTGCCGGTTACCGTATAAAAATTTTTTTTCTGTGAAATAAGACGAATGGGTTTATGAAGCGTAATTGAGTGGCTGGATGCACTCATTGGAGAGTCGGGAACTATCACAAAAACCTCGCCTAGTTTTTTCATAATTTTGACAAGCGGTTCAAGACCGGCACCGTATAAACCATCATCGTTAGAAATAAGAATTTTCATATTTTTATTACTACTCAGAGCGGAATATACTTTACATTGGTGAAGCACTTCGTCTGTCACCCTGAGTGGAACGAAGGGTCTCGCATTTTAACATCGAGATTCTTCGCCTTCGGCTCAGAATGACATCCTTTTCATGTAAAGTATTTTATGCTCCCCTTAGTAAATCATATTTTTGACTTTTTGTCAAGAATTATGTATAATTTATTTATGTGCCTGGCAATTCCCGGAAAAATTATTCTAATAAAAGATAATATCGCTGATGTTGATTTCGGCGGCGTAGGACGAAAAGTCGGGCTTGACCTTTTGCCTGATGCAAAAATCGGGGATTACATAATTGTCCACGCCGGTTTTGCAATTCAGATACTTGATACCGACGACGCAAAAGAGCGGCTTGATATATTTAAAAAAATCCTGTGACGGAAAATTACTACATTTGTAGTAATTCAGAGATGACAAAACTTGCTAAATATGAACACTATTATTTCTAAAATTAAATCACTCGCAATAAAAAAAACAAACATTATGGAAGTTTGCGGAACACACACGATGGCGATTGCTTCCTCCGGTATAAAATCACTTCTTCCAAAAAATATAAACTTGATTTCCGGTCCCGGTTGTCCGGTTTGCGTAACGCCTGCGGGAATTATTGATTCCGCAATTGAACTTGCAAAAAACAAATGTATTATCATCACTTTCGGAGATATGTTGAAAGTTCCGGGAAGCATCTCCTCTTTGGAAAAAGAAAAATCAAGCGGGTGCGACATAAGAATCATTTATTCGGCCAGCGATTCCATTAAAATCGCTAAAAATAATCCGAAAAAAGAAGTGGTTTTTGTCGGAGTGGGATTTGAAACCACCTCGCCGACGATAGCTGCCACGGTTAAAATTGCAGACAAAGAAAAAATTAAAAATTTTTCCGTGATATCTGCATTCAAATTAATTCCACCGGCGTTAAAAATAATTCTTGAGCAAAAAAAAATAAAAATCGACGCTTTTATCCTTCCGGGGCATGTTTCGGCGATTATCGGCTTCCAACCGTACGGATTTATTTCTAAGAAATTCAAAACACCCGCTGTAATTACCGGTTTTGAACCGTCAGATATACTTGAAGGAATTTTTTTTATACTTAAGCAGATTAAATCAAATAAACCTGAAATTGAAATTCAATATAAACGGGCTGTAAAACCACAAGGAAATCCTTTTGCCGTGAAACTTTTATATTCCGTATTTGAAGAAACGGATTCTCAATGGCGGGGAATCGGAATTATTAAAAATTCGGGATTAAAATTCACAAAAAAATATGAAAATTACGACGCATTAAAAAAATTCAAAATAAAAATTAAAAACATAGAAGAACCGGCAGGATGTTTGTGCGGGAAAGTGTTGACGGGTATTGCCAAGCCCCAACAATGCGGATACTTCGGGGAAAACTGCACGCCGTTAAACCCGATAGGACCTTGTATGGTTTCATCCGAAGGCACCTGCGCCGCATATTATAAATACGGATTTTGACGATTTCTGACATTTCAAAAAACTTATTTTTAGACGGTAAAACTAAATCTACTTCCGTAGTTTCGTAGTTGCGAAAGTAGTTGAATAGATTATTAGAACAATTTAATATGCAAAACAAAAAAATAATACTATCAGATGGGGCGGGAGGAAAATCAACCCATAATTTAATAGAAAATATATTTCTTAAAAAATTGGGCAACCCGATATTAAATCGCCTTGACGATTCTGCCAACTTCCCGCTTCCTATTCGCGGAGTTTACCCCGCACTGCGATGCGGGGCTCACCCCCCCACGCCTAAAGGCGTGGGCTACAAGTCGGGGGCTACAACCCACTTCCGACTTTGTTTTACCACCGACTCATATGTAGTAAAACCGATTTTTTTCCCCGGAGGCGACATCGGAAAACTTTCCGTCTGCGGAACAATCAATGATTTGGCGGTGATGGGCGATAAACCCCTCTATATTTCGCTTGCTTTTATTCTTGAAGACGGTCTTGAAATAGAAAAACTGGAAAAAATTGTTTCGTCAATCGCCGAAACATCAAAAAAAGCGGGCGTGGAAATTGTTTGCGGCGATACAAAAGTAGTTGAGAAAGGCGCATGTGATGAAATTTTTATAAACACATCCGGGATAGGAATCGTGAACGATAAATTTAACATTTCAGGGCATAATGCGAGACCCGGCGACACCGTAATAATATCCGGAACGATTGCAGACCACGGGATAGCGATATTAAATGCGCGACAGGAATTGGGGCTAACTGGTAATTTAGGAAGTGATGTCGCACCGTTAAACAATCTTGTTAAAAAAATGCTTGAAGCAGGGGAAATTCATGTAATGCGCGACCCGACCCGGGGCGGATTGGCGACCACACTCAACGAAATTGCCGAACAATCAAATGTCGGAGTTGAAGTTGAGGAGAAAAAAATACCGATAAAAAAATCCGTAAAAGTTGCTTGCGAGATGCTCGGACTGGACCCGCTTTATGTTGCAAACGAAGGGAAACTTATTGCAATCGTAAAGGAAAAAGACGCTCAAAAAATATTATCAGCGATGATAAAAAACACTCTCGGAAAAAATTCAGAAATTATAGGAAAGATTATTTCAAAACCAAAAGGCGTGTATCTTAAAACCAAAATCGGCGGAACCCGAATTCTTCAAATGCTTGACGGCGACCAACTCCCGAGAATTTGCTAAAAATAAATTTTTTGACGGGATTAACAGGATTTTTTTTATGTCTTTATCCTGTAAATCCTGTCTGAATTAAAAATCTGTATTTAGAACTTTTTTTTAGTAAGTCCTATATTTTTTGAAGAAATCTTTTTTTCCCTGATGGAATTTCTCCGTTTTTATGCTCTCTCTTATTCTTTGCACCAAATTCAACATAAAAGTCAAATTGTGCAAAGTGGCTAACCGCAAACCTAAAATTTCATCGCAGCGGAATAAATGGCTCAGGTATGCTCTTGTAAAATTTTTACAGGTATAACAACCGCAATCGGAATCTAACGGCAAAAAATCATTTTTATACTCGGCATTTCTTATGTTTATTTTTCCCGTTGATGTAAACGCCTGCCCGTTCCTCGCATTTCTCGTCGGAAGAACGCAGTCAAACATATCAATCCCTCTTTCAACACATTCCCACAAATCCTCCGGAGTGCCGACACCCATAAGATATCTTGGACTGTTTTCCGGCAGAAATTTTTCCGTTTCAGAAATTATTTCATACATCAACTCATTCGGTTCGCCGACGGACAGCCCGCCGAGCGCATAACCGTTAAAATCCAGTTCAACCGTCTTCTGGGCGGACTCTTTCCGCAAATCGCTGTATGTAGAACCTTGCACAATACCAAATAATAGTTGGAAGTTGGAAGTTGGAAGTTGGAAGTTTATATTTTCTTCATACTTCAATCTTCGCACTTCAAACTCTGCTTTGCTCCTCTTCGCCCAGCGGAGCGTCATTTCTAACGATGATTTTGCATAATCATGCTCAACCGGATAGGGTGCGCAATCGTCCAAAACCATCATAATGTCGGAGCCGAAAATTTGCTGAATTTCAATAACCTTTTCCGGAGAAAAAAAATGCTTTGAGCCGTCTATGTGCGATGTGAACTCAACGCCTTCCTCTGTAATTTTTCTCAATTTTGAGTGCGAGAAAACCTGAAAACCGCCGGAATCTGTCAAGAGCGGTTTTTGCCAATTGATAAACTTATGCAAACCGCCGGCATTTTTTATAACTTCAATCCCGGGCCGCAGATACAAATGATAGGTATTGCCCAGAATAATCTGCGCGTTTATTTCAATAAGTTCTGCAGGTGAAAGCGTCTTAACGGTGCCAAGCGTGCCGACCGGCATAAAACAGGGGGTTTCTATATTTCCGTGAGCGGTG
>Ga0210051_1001715_pt1 | contig 22215 bp, 20 predicted proteins | sample CryGey092014_all_FD_185464 | JGI IMG/M metagenome (GOLD analysis project Ga0210051, IMG submission 185464) | Groundwater microbial communities from aquifer - Crystal Geyser CG23_combo_of_CG06-09_8/20/14_all (SPAdes) (version 2) | ecosystem: Environmental > Aquatic > Deep subsurface > Groundwater... | reverse complement strand
GCTCGCCTGGCTCATGGTCAATGGTTAAGTTTCAGTTCGACAAATTCGACCAGACTACCCAGCGTGGCAAACGTATCAGCACTGATTTCGTCGTCGTCAACCGTAAAGCCGAAGTGTTCTTCCAGTGCGGTAAGGATGGCGACTACGGCCATTGAATCGAGTTCGGGTAATGCGCCTAGCAGCGGTGAGCCTGGGGTGAGTGCATCGGCACGCGTGCCGAGCTGTAGCGATCTGGCCAGCAGGTTTTTTACATCGGTTTGAATATTCATGGCATTTAGGGGCATAAAATTAAAAAGGCATCGACTATGCGATAATGCAGCGCTTCCGAGTGTATTCTATTTTATATAAATTCGTCACTGTGAATCATTGCGATCATTCCCCGTCCGAAGTTGAGTTCTATCCTATGGAGGCAGATGGCACGGACTATCCGAACGCCGTATTGCCCATTTTGCCGCCAGCATCTTTGGCCGCATGGTCAGTTTGCCGAGAGGTTGAGCCGGGTTCGGTCTTTTTGAAAGGGACAACGTCGTTCACGCAAGGCCGTTATGCATTGCACGAAGCGATGCGGCGTGTCGGTGTGATGGCGGATACGGTTGTGCTGTTGCCTGCCTTTCACTGTCGTTCCATGGTGGAACCGGTGTTGTTGCTCGGTGCGACAGCCTGCTTTTATCCGGTGGGCGCGGACTTGCGTCCTGATTTCACAGCGCTGCCCTTATGGTGGAGGGAAGGAAAGCCGCCTGTCGTCATGGTGTTGACGCACTATTTTGGTTTTCCAAATGCGCTGGATGAGGCAGAACAGTTTTGTGCGCGTCACGGCATTGCGTTGATTGAAGACTGTGCGCATGCGTTTTACGGCCAGGCTGGCGGGCGATTGCTGGGGTCTGTGGGGCGTTATGCGGTTGCCAGTCCGTGGAAGTTTTTGCCCGTGCGCGATGGCGGCCTGCTGCGTGATAATACCGAGGTTGGCCTGCCGCGTGGTATTGAGCAGTCCTGGCTCGCTGAAATCAAGGCGGTCGTAGCGATGCTGCAAACAGGGTTGCGGCACCTCAGACCTTGTTGTGAATTACCGGTTATTGATTCGCTGGCACTGGCGGCGAAAGCCCAGTTGATTGTAATGCAAGGCTGTAAGCAGGTTGCCGAACAGGGATTGAAGGAAATGGTTCCGGCGCGCCTAGCAGTGTCCGCGTTGCGTTTGTCGCGCTGGGGTACTCGCCATACGGCACACAGGCGGGTGACGCGCCTCAGGCGAGAAAATTATTTGCGCTGGCAGGAGGGTGTGCGTGACCTGACAGGTGTGAGGTCGTTGTTTCCCTGTCTGCCCGATGGCGTTGTTCCCTATGTTTTCCCCCTGCTGGTTGATGCGCTTGGTTTTCACCTGTTCAAACTGGCCGGTATTCCGCTTTGGCGCTGGGAAGATATGGCTGTGACCGACTGCGCTGTTTCGCAGGATTACCGCCTTCGTCTGTTGCAACTGCCCTGTCACCAGGAACTCAGGGAGGATGAACTTGCCTGGATGATAGCTACGGTTCGCTTGTTGTCGCATCAACTGGAATCGTGTTCAGGACAGTTAACGTGAATCTCGCGCAGAGACGAACTGTACCCCTCGCACACAGGGAGAGAGGCGGGGGGTGAACAAGGGGAGCAAGCTCTGCACCTTGTGAATGATTTCGGCTCTACTGAAATGCGTCCTGCAAGGGAGAGAGCGATCATGGCTAAGACGATTTATCATTCGGGATGGCATGTGTCATGATCGTCAGAAAAACACATTGATGGGTAATCATAGATGAAATGGACCTTTTTACCGGCGAGTGAGTTTGATCGCCATGCTGTGGCGTGGGATGAGCTGAACCGTTGCGGCTACCATTCGCCGCTGCTGAGCAGCCAGTTTTTACGTTTGTCCCTGCGCGCCTTTCAGTCCGGCAAGGAAGTGCTGGCCGTGCTGGGGAACCCCGACAGGCCGGAGGTTATGACGGTGTTGGTGCAGCGCGGTAAATTGGCTTGGGATACCTTTCAACCGGCGCAGGCACCGATAGGCTTCTGGCTGATGCGCCCAGGTCTGGATATGGAAACTCTCCTGGGTGGCTTGATTCATGCGTTGCCCGGATTTGCCCTGTCGGTGGGGGTGACTCAACAGGATCCACTGTTAATTCCCCGCCCAGTGCATTCCAACAGGCTGCTGACTTTTGATTACATTGATATGGCACACGTTGATCTCAGCGGAGATTATCAAAGTTTCTGGCAGGTGCGCGGCAAGAATTTGCGACAAAATATGCGCACAGTACGCAATCGTCTGGAAAAAAATGGCTTGCACTATGAATTTAACTGTATCACCAAGCCAGATGAGGTCAGTGCCGCCGTTCAACACTTTGGGCGCATGGAATGTGCAGGCTGGAAAGCGAAGCAGGGAACAGCCGTGCAGTTCGACAGTGAGCAGGGTCGGTTTTATGTCGATTTGCTGGAAAATCTCACCAAAACCGGCTCAACCTGCATTTACTGTTTAACTTTCAATGGGGTCATTGTGGCGATGGATTTATGTATCCAGCAGGAGGGTTCAGTTATCGTTTTGAAGACCACCTATGACGAAAGCTATCACGAGTATTCTCCCGCGATGCTTTTGCATCAGGAAATATTGCGCTTGCTGATGGTGGGGGGCGAGTTTCAACGCTTTGAATTCTATGGAAAAATTAGAGATTGGCAAATGCGCCTGACGGAGGAGGTTCGTACCATGTATCACGTCAATGTGTATCGCTGGGCCTGGCTCAAACGCGTGATGGAAAAGCGTATCGGTGTCAGGTCAGGAGCTGCGTCATGACAGCCCTGATGCATGAATTAATCGATTTTTCTGCACTGCGTTTTCCCGATGCCATCGCGCTGAAGGAGGGGGTGCAGAACCTCAATTATCAACAGCTCGCCGTTGAAGTTGAAAGGGGAGCCTGTTATTTTCTGGGACTGGGTCTGGCCCATCGCGACCGTGTCGCCGTCTACATGGACAAGCGCATAGACACGGTGGTGGCGATGTTCGGTGCTGCGGCGGCTGGCGGGGTGTTTGTGCCGGTCAATCCGCTGCTCAAGGCCGAACAGGTCGCGCATATTTTGCGAGATTGCAACGTGCGGATTCTGGTGACGACATCGGAGCGTCTGGAATTACTGCGCCCTATATTGGCAGGTTGTCCTGATCTGCAATCTGTAGTGGTGGTTGCTGATGCGGCTGCCGCCCCGGTCGAGGGCATCCGTTGTATTAACTGGTCTGAACGCCGCCACGCCGCCCATCGCGAACCTTATCGTACGACAGACAGCGATATGGCGGCGATACTCTACACTTCAGGAAGTACCGGCAAGCCGAAAGGAGTGGTGCTGTCGCATCGCAATCTGGTTGCTGGGGCGAAGAGTGTCTCGCAATATCTGGAGAATCGTTCGGAAGACCGTATTCTCTCGGTATTGCCGCTGAGTTTCGATTACGGGCTGAATCAACTCACGACGGCTTTTCAGGTCGGCGCTTGCGCGGTGCTGATGAACTACCTGTTTCCGCGCGACGTGGTACGCATGGTGGCTCGCGAAAAAATTACCGGACTGGCGGCTGTGCCAGCACTTTGGATACAGCTTGCTCAATTGGATTGGCCCGAGGGCGTGGATGAACATTTGCGCTATATCACCAACTCGGGTGGCGCGATGCCGACTCACACGCTGGCTGCGTTGCAGAGGAAATTGCCTAAGACGCGCCCCTTTCTGATGTACGGGCTGACCGAGGCGTTCCGCTCGACTTATCTGCCGCCTGAAGAAGTGGAACACCGCCCGGATTCGATAGGCCGTGCGATTCCCAATGCCGAAATTCTGGTGGTGCGAGAAGATGGCACACCTTGTGCGGCAGGCGAGGAGGGCGAGTTGGTGCATCGTGGTGTGCATGTGGCTCTGGGTTACTGGAACGATATGGAGAAGACGGCGGAGCGATTCAGACCCGCACCGGGATTGCCCGCTGGGTTGCCACTGCCGGAGATGGCGGTCTGGTCTGGCGATACGGTAAAGCGGGATGAAGAGGGCTTTTTGTATTTCATCGGACGGCGCGACGAAATGATCAAGACTTCCGGCTACCGTGTCAGCCCGAGTGAGGTGGAAGAAGTCGTTTACGCTACCGATCTGGTCGTGGAGGCGGCAGCGCTTGGCGTGTTTCACCCCGCGATGGGGCAGGCAGTGGTGCTGGTGATTTACGCACCCGAACAGAATGAGGCTGTCAGCGAACAACTCATGGGCGAGTGCAAACTCAAATTACCCGCTTTCATGGTGCCTCTGCGTATCGTGGTGAGGGAGTCGGCTTTGCCGCGCAACCCCAATGGCAAGATAGACCGTAAACAACTCGCCGGAGAACTGGCTGACCTATTCGAGGATATAACGTCGTGAATAAAGCCCACCTCCAGAATCACGCTTTCCCTGTTGAAAATAACTGCCTGCAAATCGGCGGAATGTCGCTGAACCGGCTGGCCGAACGGGTGGGCAGTACACCGTTCTACGCCTATGACCGCCGTTTGGTGACTGAGCGGGTGGCACGTCTGCGCGCCGTGTTGCCATCAGACATTCATCTGCATTACGCAGTCAAGGCCAATCCCATGCCTGCACTGGTGCAACACATGGCCGGACTGGTAGAGGGTTTCGATGTGGCATCAGTTGGCGAGATGAAGACGGTACTCGATACCACCATGGCAGCCATCAATATCAGTTTTGCGGGTCCCGGCAAGCAAGCGGCTGCACTGCGTCAGGCAGCGGCGGCGGGTATCGTCGTCAATCTTGAATCGGAACGGGAGATGGAGCTGATCGCGCAGGCAGGCCTGGAACTGGGGGTGTTGCCCCGAGTGACCGTGCGGGTCAATCCCGATTTCGAATTGAAATCCTCCGGCATGAAAATGAGCGGCGGGCCTAAACAGTTTGGCGTGGATGCGGAACGGGTTCCTGCCATGCTGGCGCGCATGAAGGCATTGCCGCTGGAATTCTACGGCTTCCATATTTTCTGCGGTTCGCAGAATTTACGCGCAGAGGCGATTATGGAGGCACAGCGAAATACTTTTGAATTGGCTCGTCGTCTGGCGGCGGATGCGCCGGGTCCGGTCAAGTTACTCAATCTGGGCGGCGGTTTTGGCATACCTTATTTCCCCGGTGAGCAGGCACTTGAACTGGAAGCGGTGGGTGCGCATCTGGCCGGGCTGATGCCCCAGGCTAGATGCGATTTCCCCGAGGCTGAGTTCGTCATTGAATTGGGGCGTTATTTGGTCGGTGAGGCGGGCGTTTATGTGAGTCGCGTGATAGAGCGCAAAGTGTCGCGCGGACAGGTGTTTCTTATCACCGATGGCGGATTGCATCATCATCTCGCCGCATCGGGTAATTTCGGTCAGGTGATACGCAAGAATTACCCCGTTCTGGTCGGCAATCATGTGATGCCTGAAGGAGAAGCGCAACTGGCCTCGGTGGTCGGGCCGCTCTGCACCCCGCTGGATATACTGGCGGATAAAATGCCTTTAGGTCATGCGGCTGAAGGGGATTTGATCGCGGTGATGCAGTCGGGGGCTTATGGGCTAACTGCGAGCCCGACAGCCTTTCTGAGTCATCCCGCAGCTGTCGAGGTTTTTGCCGGGTAGCGATACTTTGTTACGCAGATGTTAGGATAGTCGCTTACTGCTTTGAATTTTTGAGCGCGCCAGACAATGAATTATCTACTGCCTTTGCCCGTTAAGACAACCAGCACGGTATCAATCAGGATAATGATGTCCAGAAACAGGCTGTTGTTTTTTACATAGTACAAGTCGTATTGCAATTTTTGGAGCGAATCCTCGACTGAGGAGCCGTACTGATAGCGTACCTGAGCCCAACCGGTGATACCGGGTTTGACACTGTGCCTGAGGTTGTAATAGGGTATTTCCACGCAAAGTTGTTTAACGAAAAATTCCCGTTCCGGCCTGGGGCCAACCAAACTCATTTCACCTTTTAGTACATTGAAGATTTGGGGCAATTCGTCTAATCGTAGCTGACGAATAATTTTCCCTACCCGGGTGATACGCGTATCGTTTTCGGCGGCCCATTGTGGCTTGCCGGAACTTTCGGCATCACGACGCATGCTGCGAAACTTGTAGATGGTAAAAGGTTGTCCGTCAAGACCGATGCGTTCCTGACGGTAAAGGATGGGCGCGCGGTCTTCAAGATAAATGCATAGTGCCGTAATCAGCATGAAAGGGAGCGTGAGCATCAAAAGCATCACGCTGGAGGCGAGATCAAAGATGCGTTTGATTGCGGTACGCAAGCCGCTTTGGTCAAAGCCGCCACCAAATACCAGCCAGTTTGGGTTGAGGGAATTCACGCGGATCTGGCTCATTTCGCGCTCAAAAAAAGTAGACACCCCAATTACTGTTATGCCGTTAAGTTTGCATTCCAGCAGCTCCTGCACGGGAAATCGTCCGTTGTCGCGGAATTGCACGGCCACCAGAATCTCGTCTACCTGGCGACTGCTGGCAAGGGCCAGCAAGGACTGATGTGTGGGCAAGATATTTTGGGTGATCAGCGAGGCATCCTCCCCTTGCATGGGGACGAAACCGATCAGGTTGAATTGGTGCTGGCTTTCATTGTGTTCGGCAATGTCGGCACATTCACGCGCCAGTTCTCCGGTTCCCAGTACCATGATTTTAGGTTTCAGGAAATTGAGTTTAGCGGCCCTGCTAAAAACATGGCGCACCAGTAAAACGCCGAGCGTGGCGAATAGCATGACGATGAATAATATTCCACGACCAAAATAGGCACTGGGGGCGATATAAATGATCAGCGTGATGATGCCGAATCCCATTGCAAAGGCGGGCATCAGCCGTAGCAGGGTGTGCCTGAAGTTCTCACGGAAATTCAGTTGATACATGCCCATGGCTTGCATGCTTAAAATCATCACCGCAGAAAAAATAATGCTCTGCGGGAAGACGCTGGAAATTTCCGTAAAAAAATCGTGACTAGGTGTTAAAAAACGCACTGCTACGCCCAGATGAAATGATGCAATCAGGATGCCGGCTTCTATGCATAGCAGGGTGATGCCCAACTTGCGAAAATGGTGATTAAAATGCTGCAACAGGTGTTCCTTTCAAGACTTTTGAATATTTTGTGAATTAAATCATGTAGCGACTATCCGTATTTTGTTAAAGTTGCTTGAGCAGGGCTCGCGCTTGTTCAATCTCTGTGAATGGTTTCTTATCTTTTAGCAGCAATTCCAATTCTTTGCGTGCCTGAACTTTGTCACCCGATTTAACCAGGGCGACGGCAAGGTGGTAGTGAATTTCAGTAAGTTGAGGTGCGATTGCGACCGCCTTTTGCAGTAAGCCCAGCGCGCGCGCCGTTTTGCCCTGTTCAAGCAATATCCAGGCCAGGGTGTCCATTGCGGCTGGATTATCGGCAGTGATCTGGTTCGCCTTCTCGGCATATTCCAGTGCGCGCGGATCCTTCTCCTGCTGGTACAGCCAGGCCAGGTTGTTCAGGGCGGGCAAGTAATTTGGAACCAGTTTCAGGATGCTCAGGTATTGTTCTTTGGCTGCTTGAGTTTGTTGTCTGTCCATATTGATGGCAGCCTGGTACATGTGTGTAGGGATGTCGTCAGGATGATCCGCCAGCCATTGGGTCAGGCGTGCATCGGCTGTTTTGGCGTTGTTGGATTGAGTGAGGGACGCATGTAATTTCACCAGCAATGCACCATTTGGGCTGATGGCTAAAGCTCGTTCAAATGCCTTGACAGCCAGATCAGGTTTTTGGTGCTGCAACAGTAAGTTGCCTTCCAGTTCATAACCTACAGCCGATTTTGGTTCTTTTTTCTGTATTTGTTGTGCGATGGAAAGTGCTTGCTCAGTATTCCCCCTGCCGGCTTCCAGGGATGCCATAGCCAATTGAGCTTCCAGATAATCTGGCTGTAATGACAGTGCTTTTTTAAGTGCTGCCGCTGCTGCGGTAACGTTTTGCATCGCCATGTTTAGGTTGGCAAGGCGCAGTTGGATCGGTGCGGATTCGGGTTTCGCAGCGGCGAGTGTGTTATAGGTTTCCAGGGCGGCTGATTTATCACCGTTGGCAAATTGAGCCTGTGCCAGCATATCCAGAAAATCCGGGTTGCTGGCGTTGGAACCTTGTAGTTTTTTGGCGAGGGTGAGGGCTTGTTGTTTTTCGCCTATGCGCAGGTAATGCGCGATAAGTTGCAAAGAGGGTAACAATGCATCAGGGTTCTCCTTGCTGGCTTTTTCCAGCCAGCTTGTGGCTTCCTTGGTCTGTCCCTGAGAGAGGGCGAGGGTGGCCAGTGCCGTCATGATTTGAGCATTCTTCGGGTCTTTTTTGAGGATGGACTCGAAACGTGTCTTGGCGACTTCCGGCTTCTTGGCTTGTAAATCAAGCTGGGCAAGATTCACCGCCGCAGCAAAATTGGTGGGGTCAACGGAAAGTGCTTGTTCAAAACTGGTGCGGGCACTGGCCATATCCCGCTTGCCCAGATAAGCCGCAGCCTTCAGGTTATGTACAAGCGGGTTTTTGGGCTGTTCTTTTTCGATGGCCTGCGCTGCGGCGAGCGCCTTGTCGTACTGCTTCAGGCGTAGTTGGGTCATGGCCAATAGCACACCAACCTGGGGGGATTTGGTATTCAGCTTCGCCCCTAATTCCATTTCGGATACTGCGCGTTCGCTATCCCCTTGTGCCAGCTTGCTTAATCCCAGCGCGGTATGCAGTTCTGCTGTCTTCGGCGCAAGTTCGCTGGCCTTGGCGAAAGCATCGGTTGATTTTGTGTACTCGCCTGCCTGCATATACGCCTCACCCATCATGGATAGCAGTTGTACATCTTGTTGCGATTTATCATGCGCTTGTGACAGGAGGGTAATTGCAGCTTGTGTCTGACCACTTTTCGTCAGGACGGATGCAAGCAGTTTTTGAGCATAGAGATTGTTCGGGTCGTTTTCCAGATACTTTCTCAAATGTTGTTCGGCTTGGGGCATTGAGCCTAGTGCAAGTTGTACGGCACCCGCCAGCAATATGCTGGGCATGTGTTCGGGTGCTACACGCAACACTTGCTGTAGTGATTCCAGGGCAACTGCGAATTTTTCCTGGCGGAAATCGAGCAATGCCTGGCTGTAGATAGCCATCAGGTTGCGTGGACTCGCCTTGCGCGCAGCGTCTATATGCGTTTTGGCTTCAGCGAATTTATTGCCTGCGATTTGCAGTAAGGCTAAGTTGAGATGCGCCGCAACATTGTCGGGCTCAAATTTGAGAACTTGGGTATAAGCGGCCAGGGCGGCTTCAGTTTTTCCTTGAGCGCGCAACAAATCTCCCTTGAAAATCCATACATCGGCGTTTTGCGGGTTTTGCTTTACAGCTTGCTCGGAGTATTCAGTGGCGGATTCGATATTTTTTTCGGTGAGTGCCAGCCTCGACATGCCGAGGAGGGAGGCTGGGAAGCCGGGAGTGGCTTTGAGTGCCTGCTCGAACGAGGTTTTTGCTTCCTGACCTTTGTTCAATGCCAGGTAGGCGTTGCCGCGCAGGGTTGCTATTTGAGCGGATGGCTGATCGCCAGCAAGCTGCTTTATTTCATCCAGAACCTGCTGAAACTGCCCTTGGGCAAGCAGCGCGCTGGCGAGTTCCGGCAATACCTTGGCGGCAGGTATGCCGAGACTCAAGGCTCTGCGCAGTTCTTTTTCCGCAGATTGTGCATCGCCCGTCTGGTTGTAAATGGTGCCTAGCAGAAAACGCGCTTCGGCATTGTCCGGGCTATTTTGCAGGGCGTTTTTGAGTTGGATAATGGCGGCTTTATTGTCGCCTTTAGTCTGATATTGATGCGCTTCGTTAATCAGCGATTCTGCGGTCTGTGTTTTGCTGCAGGCGGTGATTCCGGCCAACAGGAGTGCGGCTGTCAAAAGGGTGATGGTTGCAGTGCGCTGCTGGTTAGGCTTGGACATGGCTTCTCCTGTCAATTGATATTTTGCGGTATCGCTTCAAATGAACATTAACTTGTTGGCACAAAGCGGTTTTTTACTTTGCTGATGCAAAGTGGGCTACATACCAAACCATGGATTGTTTTAGGCCTTCATCAATTCTGTGGCTAGGCTCGAAGCCCAGCAATTTCCCAGCCTTGGAAATATCAGCCTGGGAATGGCGCACATCGCCTGCACGAAAATCTGTGTATTCCGGGGTGTGTTGGGCGATTTGCGGGAATTGTTCAACGAGCAGGGCACGCAACATTCCATAAAGCTGTGTCAGACTGGTGCGCTCATTCAAGGCGACATTGTAAACCTGATTGACGGCTTTGGGATTGTCGGTCAAAGCCGCCAGTAAATTGGCCTGAACGACATTATCAATGAATGTAAAGTCTCGGCTGGTCTCGCCATCCCCTTTGATATACAAGGGGTCATTTTTGATAAGCGCGGCTATCCATAGCGGGATGACGGCGGCATATGCGCCATGTGGATCCTGCCTCGGTCCGAAGATGTTGAAATAACGCAGCCCGATGGACTCTGTGCCGTAGCAGCGCGCAAAGACATCTGTGTAGAGTTCGTTGACATACTTGGTAACCGCGTAAGGGGAAAGCGGTTTGCCTATTACGGATTCTACCTTGGGTAAATCCGGGTGATCACCATATGTAGAGCTGGATGCGGCATAGATAAAGCGTTTTGCACCCGCATCACGGGTTGCCACCAGCATGTTCAGAAAGCCTGAAATATTGTTGCTGTTAGCCAGGATCGGGTCTTCAATTGAGCGCGGCACGGAACCCAGAGCCGCATGGTGCAGGACGTAATCTGCGCCGACGCAAGCAGTCTTGCAGACTTCGAGGTTACGGATGTCGCCTTCTATAAAGTTGAAATTGCGCCATGCATCTGCGCCGACCAAGGCTTGTACCTCGTCGAGATTATATTGGTAACCGGTCGAGAAATTGTCCAACCCGGTTACTTTTTGGTTCAACTTGAGCAGTGCTTCCAGCAGGTTGGAACCGATAAATCCAGCAACGCCCGTGATCAGCCAGTGGTGTTGATGGCATTGCAAATAGTGTTGTACTTGTTGGTATTTGTGCACAGGATTCTGGACTTTCATAGTTAGTGGTGTCGGGCGCTGTGAGCTGCATTGCGCAGCGCCATCCGGTTACGTTGCGATTTTACATCAATAAAGTGCTCTTTTTGTTTGTTCGGGTACGGAGGTAGGTTACCTGAAATTTAGTTTACTCGTTCTTTATCCCTGAATTGTCGTGGAACGGTTCGATCGGATTGAGTGTGTATATGTTCTGTCTTCGGTGAAATAAAGGCTTTGTGGAATAAATGCCGCGCCAGCAGTAAAGGGGGCATACGCAGCCAGTTGGCTCGTACATATAACAGGCTGCGTGCCGTCCCGGTCAGCAGGTCGGAGCAGCTGGCATGGTTGGGTAATAATGCACGGATAAACAGGCTGTCCATGAGCGCCAGCAGGAGGCGGTTCGGGTGGTCAAAATGGCTGACTGTTGTCGGCGGAACGGGGGTATGTAGCAGCAGCGTGGCATAGCGTAGTGCGTAAAAAAGCGGGCGAGTCAATTCGAGTTCACGGGCGCGTTCGATGAGCTGAGTCCAGAACGATGGGAGACTGCCGAAATGCTGCAGCAGGCTGTCTATATCCAGCAAATCGCGCAGACCCTGCTCAAGCTCGCCGTCATGGAACAGGTGCGTGGCGCTGTGCAGCACCATGTCCACAGGAGCCAAAGTCATTATCTGGCCGGATGCGTCGAGCCTGACTGCGGCTGCCCGTAGCTGTGCCGGATCAGGATGGATGGCCGTTGTTTCCGGCAGAATCGCATGGTGTACGTCAAGCACGGTCATGCGTTTGATGTGTTGCATGGGCGGTAATTCATGCATCCAGGTACGGTAATAATGCTGGTCATAGGTATCATGGTGGGTGGTCGCCCAGCCATGCAGCATCAGGGCGGCTTCCACTTCGTTCAGGCGGTCTTTGGGTACCATGATGTCTATGTCGGAAAAAATCCGCCCGCGTGCTGTGGGCAGTTTGGCCATGACATATGCCGCCCCCTTGAGCAGGATGAGCGGTATGCCAGTTGGTGACAGAGCCTGACGTATCTGTGCGACTTCCCACTGCACGGCCAGCGTGTGTCTTGCGGCGATGGTGTTTGCCCACACCAAGTGTCTGCGTGGTTGTGCGGGCACTTCTTCCAGCAGATCCAGCTCCTCCAGCAAAGCGTGCAGCCGTGCCAGTAATCCGCCCCGTCGTGCCTGACGCAGCAACACATCCCACTCAGCAAGACTTAGCCGGGTTAAGCTGGTTGGGTTTTGAAAAGCTATTAAAATCAAATGGTTGCAAATCATATCGGTGGGGTATGGCTAAATCTTATCGGCTGGCAGCGGCAGTGCGGCAAAGGCTGCCATGGCTTCGTCCAGCTTGCTATAGGTGAAATCGTAGCATAGGCAGTGACCGATCAACGCCGACAGGGTCTCAAATCCCCGCACTCCGAGCAGGCTGTAATTAAAGGCATTATCTGCAACCCGCATAAAGGCGCGGGATTGCGGCAGCGGATCCAGGCGAGTTGTCGAGTCAGCCTGGTATTTCGGGAAAATTACCCAAGTGGCAGATGCGGCTTCTGTCGCACGGTTAATGCTGTCGGTGGGCGCTTTCATATGGGCGATGGTACCCTTTAGGGTGTCTTTTACCGGGCGACTGAAGACCGCATTGGGCGCGTAGCTCCGGATTACCGCTATGGACTGATTTTTCAAGCTGACAGGGCGGGGCAAGGGGATCATTTTGCCGTCGCTGACACGGATCAAAGCCAACTCGTCTGAAAGCAGTCGCCAGCCGCGATTTACCAGGGCAGCGCACAGTGTACTTTTACCCGATCCGGGGGGGCGGGCAAAATGATTGCATGGCCAGCTTTTTCGACTACCGCAGCGTGGATAATCAGATAGTCGTTGGCGTGGCTGGATATGCACCAGTTAAGCCCCCATTCCAACATGGGTAATGCCTGATTCCGTGGCAGCGGTTTGAAGGTGGGAATGCCATCAACCAAAAACAACACCTGGGGTTTGAACCAGTACCGCAAATTGCTGGGTGAGGTCAGGCAAACATGGAAATCTGCAAAAAAATTTTGCCTCGCCCCATTTTCATTTGCCAATGGATAGTCGGCATAAAGCTGACTGATGCCGTCGGCTACGCTGGGGAAAACTGTTTTAATACAAGTAACGAATGGGCCGGTTTGCAGAAACAAGCCAACCCCTTTAAGTCGGCATTTGAGTTCTGCGGAGGTGAGCGTCGAAACATTCAAGATTATTTGCGCTCTATGAGTGCAAGTTTGTTGAGGTCAGCCAGAATTTTGTTCATCTCTAGCATGAATTCCGAGCTGGTTCTGACTGCCAGCATGGATGCGAGGGATTTGCTTAAGGAAAGCGTATCCGTTGTAGCTTGTTGCAATGCAAGCAGTAAATGAGCTGCCGCCTTACCCAGCAGATGAGTGTCGCCAGACAGGGGGTGGTAAACAACGTATTCGTCTCCCCATGAACGTAAGTGTAGCGAATCGGCGATACGCCACATGCTGTTTGCATCCAGCAGCGGGGTAAAAGAGGCAGAAAACCCCCAGCTCTGCAGGGACTGTTGATTGGGTGTCATGATAGTGTGGATTGGAAGTAAGCAACGATATCCGGGGCATACCATTTCACGCCTGCGGTAGGTTCAAAAAACCCTTTGCGATTCCACTCATTAAAGATGTTCACGATCTCGGTATCGCTCAAAATGGGGGTAACCCCCATTCTCGTGTTGAGTATGGCAGCGACGAAGTGAGCGCCTAACTGGTACGGATCCTGGTTTCCATTCAGCCATATCACTTGCATCATGGAATATTGTGAGTAGATGGAACCGTTGCCATAGCAATCAAATACGCTGCAAAAGCGTGTTCCTTCTTCCCAGTCCGATGCTTTGGTACAGGAATTCCAAGCTGATGGTTGCGAGGATGAATTCGAACCTGAAGAACCCGAAGAACCCGAAGAAGAGTCCTTGCAAGAGTTTGAAGAAGATTCCTTACTTGAAGAGTTTGAAGAAGAGTCCTTACTTGAAGAGTTTGAAGAAGAGTCAGAGCCTTGAGAGGATTGGCAGTTATTCACGCATTTTCCTGGTTCGTAGGGCATAGGCCACTGATCAGGCCGGGTACCCCAGTACCCCGGGGAGCGGCCACTGCAAGTCGTGGGTGTACCATGAACACTGGTATTGCCTGAAAGAAAGCCGGAAGGAGATTTGCAGACCAGATCGCCACCCACTGCCGAACGACTGGCGAGGGTGAGCAAGACACCCGAAACGGCCAAGCTGGATTTGGTGAAATTTCTACGCGAAATACTGACGGAACTTGCTGATTCAACAGCGACTTGAGGTAATTCCGTATTTCTCAGATCAATATCACGTTGTTCATTTGTGTTCATCATCTTCTCGCTTCGATATCTATATCGTAAGTTCTTTCTGCGTCAGCTCGATAGATGGCAAAGTCAGAGCGGATACAAACCAGGTGCTTGCGAAAATATCTGGACTATTATTGATTCATATTCAAATTGATTACGTTCTTGTTAACTGTTATCGGCGGGTACTGAATATCCTTTAGCGGTATTTCCAGGATTGTGGTTATTGGCTCGGGCTGACAATTCTAACATCTAATGATCAATAAATCAGAAGCGTTCTATTACCCTTTAAAACCAAAGTTTGGCGGCGGAAGCGACGCGAAAAACAGATGGGTCGGCTATAATCGGCACTGGGAAAAGTTTGACCTGTGGCTGGATGATAGATGACTAGGATTTTGCAGCGTCACCTCCGGCAGTGGTAACACACCAGAAAAACCTGATCCTGGACAGTAAACGGTGCAGAGATCACATGATAAAAGGAGCGATGTATGTCAGTAAATAAAGTAATTTTGATCGGACGATTGGGCAAAGACCCTGAAACTCGCTATATGCCCAATGGTGAAGCGGTCACCAATGCTACCTTGGCGACTTCTGAAAACTGGAAGGACAAGAGTGGTGTCAAGCAGGAAAAAACCGAATGGCACAATCTGGTGTTTTATCGCCGCCTTGCGGAAATTGCAGGTGAGTACCTGAAAAAAGGTTCGATGATTTACGTTGAAGGGAAATTGCAGACGCGTAAATGGCAAACCAAGGAAGGCCAGGATCGTTACAGCACTGAAATTATCGTTAATGAAATGACCATGCTGGGAGGCAAGCCTTCGGGTGCGGGTAGTTTTGAGGTGGAAGATAAGCAGGCTGCACCGGTACGAGCTGCTGCACCTGCCGCCAGACCGGCATCCGCACCCGCTAAAAGTAACTTCGATAACTTTGACGACGATATTCCCTTCTGAGATATACCAAGTGTAGATAGGTAAACAAAAAGCCCCTGAAGTCAGGGGCTTTTGTGTTGGGGTACGGTTAAAACGCGAGGCTTAAACGCGCTCCAGTACTGCGGCAAAGAAGCCGTCGGTGGCATGCAGGTTGGGGCGCAGCTCCAGATAGTCACCCATTTCCAGCGGAATCTTCTGTTGTTGCAATACTTCGCCGGCTGGCAGCAGTTTGAAATCGGGATGCGCGACCAAAAAGGCTTGCACGATGTGCTGGTTTTCTTCCGGCAGGATGCTGCAAGTCGCATACACCAGCCGCCCGCCCTTTTTCAGCAAACGGCTGGCCGAGGCCAAAATGGCGGCTTGTTTCTGATTCAATTCTGCGATGCTTTGTGCCGATTGGCGGAATTTCAGGTCGGGGTTGCGGCGCAGTGTGCCCAGGCCGCTGCACGGCGCATCTACCAGCACGCGGTCTATTTTCCCCGCCAGACGTTTTACCTTGAGGTCGTTTTCGTGGGCGATCAGCATCGGCTGGATGTTGGAAGCACCGGAACGTTTCAGGCGCGGTTTGAGATTGGTCAGGCGTTTTTCGGAAACGTCCATCGCGTACAAGCGGCCTTGCGAATTCATCAGGGCGGAGAGCATCAGTGTCTTGCCGCCCGCGCCCGCGCAGAAATCCACCACCATATCGTTGCGTTTTGGCGCTAACAAAAAACCCAGTAGCTGGCTGCCCTCGTCTTGCACCTCGACCTTGCCTTCGGTGAACAACGCGTCCTTGTTGAGCGGAATCTTCTCTTTGAGGCGGATGCCGACGGGGGAATAGGGGGTGGGGGTCGCATCTATATTTTGCGCGTGTAGTTGTAGCAGCACTTCGTCGCGTTTCGCCAGCAGGGTGTTGACGCGTATATCCAATGGCGCGCCTTGCTGCATGGCGCGACCCAGTGTCAGGATTTCCTCGTCAGAGTAGGAGACGCGCATTTTTTCTACCAGCCATTCAGGCAATTCGGCTTGCACCGACAGCAGCAAATTTTCGGCCTTGACCCCTTTGACGGTCGCCAGCCATTCTTTTTCTTCGCGTTTCAAAACTGGTTCGATTTCGCGCAAGTTATAGCCGCCATATCTGACCATATGGGCGAGCGCCATGCGGCGCGGCGTGGCCTTTTCGACACAGGCGTGTTCCAGCAACAAGCGGTGGCGCAATACGCCAAACACGGTCTCGGCGATCAAGGCGCGTTCGTTTGAACCCAGCCGTTCGTTCTTGAAGAAATAGCGCAGCGTGGTGTCGGCGGGATGTTCCAGCGGCAAAATGGTACGCAGCGCGAGGGTGACCAGTTCCAAACGGTATTCGGTGATAAGCATGATGAGATAAGCGACTTAAAATTCAGGCGCGCAGTTTAACAGGAATAGGGGGCAGGGTAATGAGGAATGCGTTCGCAATGCCGCAAGACCGCAGGGGTCTTGCCACGAAACAAAAGGCGATAAATCGCCTATTTCAGCCGGATCGGATTGTAACAGGGGGCGCAAAATCAGCGTGTGGCTAAAACGGTAATACTTTTTTTGTTGCCCGCACCTCAATCCTCCGATACTCGTATCTCGGAAATCACCAGCTCCCCGGCAATCTCGCCGTTGCGGTCTATTTGCCGCACTTTGACGGGCAGCAGGCGGTATTCCAGCCCCAGCCAGATTTCCAGCCCTTCTTCGCCGGGGGCGTGAATTTTGCGTAGCGGCAGGACGTGCAGCTTGCCGAGGCGGGTTTGAATGTCTTCTGCTGCGCCAGTTTCAAATTGGTAGCTTTCCAGCTTTCGGCCATTGCTGACGTGCATGTCCAGCGTAGCCTGATCCAGCGGCATTTGTGAAAATTGGTAGAGAAAACTCAGCATGTCCTGCGTCTGTTCGGGCAGGGGCGTGTGGTTGCCTGACGAGAATTCCAGTTGTTTGTTTGTCCAGTCAAAGTGCGCGGTTAATTCCTGTTTGCCTTTGGCGGTAAGACGGTTTTCGCTGAATTCGTCGGGTTGCAGCCCCTGTGCGCCCACCGTACCCCTGCTTTGCTGGTTCATCTCGAACGTCTTGAACAGGCTGGCAAGACCCGTGGTGTTGATACCCACCTGCAAGGTGTAGCTGTGGTCGTCGCCGATTTCCAGATGATGCCGCGCCTCGCCGATCTGGAAACGCGTGCCCTTGTAGGCGAGAAAAGTCAGCTGCGCGTGTTTGGGCAAGGGGTGAGCAGGCGCTGCGACGGGTACGGGTTCTGCGGGTTTTTCTGCAACGGGCGTGGGTGTCTCAGCAACGGGCAGCGCGCTTTCTGTAACGGAGGCGGCGGGTTCGGCGGGGAGGTTGGGTTCTGGAGGGAGGGCGGGCTTGGGCACTGGGTGTGGTTTGGGCTTTTTTGCCTTGTGTGGCTTGGCGACGGGTTTGGCGACGGGTTTGATGGCGGGAAGCGGTTCCAGTTTGGCCATCAGCGGCGGCAACGGGGTTTCCAGGGGGGCGAGTTTGATCAGGTTGGGGCCGAACACCAGCACGGCGTGAGCCAGTAGCGATAGGGCAATGGCCAGGGCAATTCTGCCAGTAGGATGATTAAGCAGGCGCGCGCGTAGCGAGACTGTTGCCCGGGCTTTCGCTTGCCTGAGCGCGCGAGGAGAGGAGGGAGAGTCTGTTACTTCCCGCGCGCGCGTCACGGTACGATTTTCAGGCTGCTCAGCACTTGGGTGAGCTGTTCGCCCCTAGGGTCGGTGACAATCATCCTGCAAGGCAGGTTGTGGTGTCGGGTGGCGAGCCAGAGTTCGGTGCGGTGTTCGCCGGGTTTGGCCTGGCTGTCGAGATACCGGCAGTCGAATGGTCCGGCTGGCGTATTGAGCTTCTGTGTATCACCGATCGCGTAATGGTAGTTGTCCAGCTTGCTGCCATTGGTCATGGCGAAGTCCAGCGAAGTGACGTTTTCAAGATTCAGGAACATGAATTGGTACATTGCGCTCAGGCGGTCTTGCGTGCCGTCAGGTAAGGGCAGTTGGGCGCGCTGGGTTGAAGTCGTCAGGGTGAGTTGCCGTGTAGCCCAATCCAGTTCTGCGCTGACTGATTTGCCAGCATCCCCCTCGCGCTGATACGCGTAATGCACGGGTCGCAACCCCTGTTGCGTGATCAGCCCATTGCTGCTGGCGAAAACCTTTTCTGGCTTGAAGATTGCCAATAGACCGAGCGGTGTGGTGGTGCTGGTCAGAGTGTAGTGATCTTTGTCGCGGCTATAAACTTCATCCACCTGGCCGATTTTCATGCCATTGCTGAACACTTCATAATTGGCGTTGACGCTGGCGGGGGGCGCGGCTAAAGCCGGCACACACAGCACCAGCCAGGTAATAATGATCGTCAGCCCCTTCATATTCATTCCAGACTGGGTGAAATCAGCGCGAAACCGGGTTGCTTGTGGCGGTGGTTTACGACCTTGCCAAATTCATTGAGTTCGACCTGACCCGCACATAACCAGCGCACCGCCTGCGGGAAAATACGATGTTCTTCATGCAACACCCGTGCGCCCAGCGTTTCTTCGGTATCGTCTTGCAGCACTGGCACGGCAGCCTGAATGATAATGGGACCGTGGTCGAGATCGGCAGTGACGAAATGCACGGTGCAGCCATGTATCTTCACGCCGTCGTGCAGCGCGCTCGCATGGGTATGCAAGCCCTTGTAAGACGGCAGCAGCGAGGGATGGATGTTGATCAACCTGCCCTGGTAATGCTTGACGAACGGCATGGTGAGGATGCGCATAAAGCCGGCAAGGATGACAAAATCTGGCTGGTAGCCCTCTATCACTTCAGTGAGCGCGGCATCGAAACTTTCGCGGTCGGGGTGGTCGCGGTGTGCGACGACAGCGGTGGGAATGCCGTGCGCCTGCGCAAAAGCCAGCCCGCCTGCATCCGCTTTGTTGCTGATGACGGCGGCGATGCAATAGTCGTGTTTGGCTGTCAGCAGGGCTTGCATATTGCTGCCGTGCCCAGAGATAAGGATGACGATGGTTTTCATGGTGATCAATGCCTGATGTGGAGTGCGGCGACATGACGCAGCCGGGAGTGCAGCGATGTATCGCTGCCTTGCACAGACGAGTCTGTGTACTCCAAATTATTTCACCTGCGTCTGGTGTTCGTCGCCATTTCTCGCACGGATCACGCCGATTTTGCTGACGGTCTCGTCCGCTGCTTGCAACTGGCTGATGGCCGCATCAGCATCGCTTGCTGCGACGATCACTACCATGCCGATGCCGCAGTTGAAGGTACGGTACATCTCCTGTTGCGCCACGCCGCCTTCTTTTTGTAACCATTTGAATAATTTAGGTAATTCCCATGATGTGCTGGCGATGTCGGCAACCACGTTTTCCGGCAGCACACGCGGCACATTTTCGGTGATGCCGCCGCCGGTGATGTGCGCCATGCCCTTGATGGTGAGGCTTTGCATCAGCGCCAAGAGCGGTTTCACATAGATGCGGGTGGGTGCCATGATGACTTCACTCAGGCTGCGTTCGCCGTCGAATTTTGCAGCCAGGTCAGGCTGGCTGCGTTCGAGAATTTTGCGCACCAGCGAGTAGCCGTTGGAGTGTGCGCCGTTGGAAGCCAGCCCCAGCACCACGTCGCCGGGCGCGATGTCGGCGCCGGTGATGATGTGGGCTTTTTCCACTACGCCGACGGCGAAACCCGCCAGGTCGTATTCGCCGACCGGATACATGCCGGGCATTTCGGCGGTTTCGCCGCCGATCAGCGCGCAACCGGCTTGTTCGCAGCCAGCGGCGATACCCTTGATCACTTCGGTGGCGGCGGCCACATCGAGCTTGCCGCAGGCAAAATAATCGAGGAAAAACAAGGGTTCAGCGCCTTGCACCAGAATGTCGTTGACGCTCATGCCGACCAGATCAATGCCGACGGTATCGTGGATGTCGAGTTCAAAGGCCAGCTTGAGCTTGGTGCCGACGCCATCGGTGCCGGAGACCAGCACGGGTTCTTTGTATTTTTTGGAGATTTCCACCAAACCGCCGAAGCCGCCAATGCCGGACAGCACTTCGGGGCGCAGGGTTCTCTTGGCAAACGGCTTGATATTTTCGACCAACTGGTCGCCCGCAACGATGTCCACACCGGCATCGCGGTAAGAAAGTCCTGCGCTTTGCGCGGCAGTTGCGGGGGTATTTTGGGTGTTCAAGTTGAGTTCTCGCTTTCTTCAGGATAAAGTGCTGGGCAATTTTGCCGCGAATTTTACCTTAAATGACTTCTTCCCGCTTTGTTGCCTTGCAATGGTCGCTGCTGATAGCGGTTGCCGGACTGGTGTTTTACCTGCTTGCGCCCATTCTCACGCCGTTCGTGGCGGCAGGCATACTCGCCTATATCTGCAATCCGCTGGTGTCGCGCCTGTGCGCGTTGAAGCTGCCGCGCGCCCTTGCGGTGGTCGCGGTGATGCTCGCCTTACTGCTCATTTTTGCCGGGCTGTTGTTGATTATGTTGCCCTTGCTGGAGAAGGAAAGCAGCCTGTTGGTCGCGCGCCTGCCGGAATGGATTGAAGCTGGGCGGGTGCGTTTTCTGCCTTTGCTGCAACAGTGGTTTGGTGCGGCACTGCAATGGGACAGCGCCGCGCTGAAAAATCTGTTGATGAACCACTGGCAAAGCGCGGGTGGGGTGGCCGGAAAACTGCTGCCTTGGCTGTCGAGCGGTGGTGGCGCGATTATCGGCATTTTCGTAAATTTAATGCTGATCCCGGTGGCGATGTTCTATCTGCTGCGCGATTGGGACGAGTTGCTGGCGCATCTGGACGCACTGATTCCCCGCCATTGGCACGATAAAGTGCGTGAAATAGGCGGCGAGGTGGATGGCGTGCTGGCGGAATTTTTGCGCGGCCAGATTGCCGTGATGCTGCTGATGAGTGCCTTTTATAGCCTGGTGTTATGGCTGGTCGGACTGGAATTTGCCTTGCCCATCGGCATCGTCGCCGGGATGTTGGTGTTTATTCCTTACCTGGGCATGATTACCGGACTGACGCTGGCTACCTTGGCGGCTGCGATGCAGTTCACCGAATTTTCCAGCGTGTTGTGGGTGTGGGCGGCGTTTGCTGCCGGGCAGTTGCTCGAAGGCACGCTAATCACGCCCTGGCTGGTGGGCGAGCGCATCGGCTTGCATCCGCTGGCGGTGATCTTCGCCTTGCTGGCGGCAGGTCAAGTATTCGGCTTCTTTGGTGTGTTGCTGGCCTTGCCGCTCTCCGCCACCCTGCTGGTCGGCCTGCGTCACGGCAAAGCCAGTTATCTGTCGAGCAGCATGTACCGCAAACCATGAGTCAACTGTTGCTCGACATCACGCCGGACTGGTGGCCGACCTTCGAAAACTTTGTCGCGGGCGGCAATCAGGAATTGTTGTCCGTGCTGCACGATGCCTTGACGGGCGAACGCCGCGAACGCCGACTCTACATCTGGGGGCAAACGGGAAGCGGCAAGAGTCATCTGCTGCAAGCCTGTATTGGTGCTGCGCAAAATGCAGGCCTCTCTGCCGTGTATGCGCGAGGCGCTGTGCCTGAACCCGCCGAGGTTGTCGCGGTGGATGATGCCGATGCGCTGGACGATGCGGCTCAGATAGAATTATTCAATGTTTACAATAGGATACGCGATAATGGCGGAATGCTGCTGGTCAGCGGCAAGCAGGCACCGCTCAATCTCGCGTTGCGCCCCGACCTGCGCACTCGCCTGGGCTGGGGGCTGGTGTATCAGGTGCAAGGGCTTTCCGACACCGAAAAAGCGCAGGCGCTTGCGCAACACGCCAAGGCCAGAGGCTTTACCCTGACCCATGAAGTCACCCAATATCTGCTGCGCCACGGGCGGCGCGACCTGCCCAGCTTGCTGGGGCTACTCGACGCGCTGGACGAACACACGCTGCGCCTGCACC
>Ga0210051_1001714_pt1 | contig 22217 bp, 24 predicted proteins | sample CryGey092014_all_FD_185464 | JGI IMG/M metagenome (GOLD analysis project Ga0210051, IMG submission 185464) | Groundwater microbial communities from aquifer - Crystal Geyser CG23_combo_of_CG06-09_8/20/14_all (SPAdes) (version 2) | ecosystem: Environmental > Aquatic > Deep subsurface > Groundwater... | reverse complement strand
ATACTGCCTTAGGGTGTGAAACTTTTCCCTTCTCCCTGTAATTATCTTGTGTGTATAACTCTGGTGCCCTACATCCCATATTATTCTGTCTTTTGGTGTGTTAAATACTTTATGAACTGCAAGTGTTAGTTCAACAGCTCCGAGGCTGGGAGCAAGGTGTCCACCTGTCTTCGAAACCACCTCAATTATAAATCTTCTTATCTCAGAGGCGAGGGAGTTTAATTCATGATATGATAGTGACTTTATGTCTGAGGGCGAGTTAATATCGGAAAGCATATTCCCCCCTTGGATTTAATTTCAAAGTTTAGTATAATAAGGCACACATTTTTATTCTCTTCGCAAACTCACTACCCTGTTTCTTTCGTCTCCACAGCATCTTTTAATAGAAATCCTTCGTCGGTTTTTGTAAGTTCCTTTATCTTCACCTCTGCCCTGTTTAATTTCTGGCGCAGGAATAGAAGAAGTCCCTGTCCTTCCTCAAAGAGTTTAAGGGCGTCATCGAGGGAGACATCTCCCTCTTCAAGTTCTTTTACTATCTCCTCAAGACGGTGCAGGGCATCCTCGAATTTTATCTCTTTCATAAGTCCCCCATATGAATATTAAAAATCAAAAATCAAATATCAAACGAAGATAGGTATTAGTCATTGGTCATTTGCTCTTATTACTTTCCTTACTTTTGCCTCTACAGCACCCTTCGAAAACTGGATTTTTACCTTGTCGTCTTTATTGAGTAGAATAGAGTTGCTTATCACCTTCTCTTCTGGAAGTTTAAAACATATGCTGTATCCCCTTTCAAGTACTGAAATCGGCGAGAGATCAGAGAGGCGGTTCTTCAGTAGTTCAACCACCTGTCTTTTTTTGTATAGGGTATGCAAAAACCTCTCCTTCATAATCTCGTCAAGATTATTCACTGCTGTGGTTGTCTTTTCCAAAAGATGTCTCCTCTCTCGTGCTATTGATGTACTCAGAGAAAGGAGTATGGTATTGATGTTCAGAATAAGATTCTGGATGACGGTATCAAGTTTCCTTCCGAGTTCATCTGCCCATTGCTGGCGTTCATAGATGATATTGCAGGGCCTTGAAAGTCCATAGCTCATTTCGAAAGAAAGCAGTCTTTCCTTTAAGTTTCTAACCCTTCCTGCAACTGCATTGTATATGTGTTTTTCCATGTTACTCAGATTTAACAGGAGTTCACGAGAATCCCTGACAGCACTTTCTCCTGCGGCAGATGGTGTAGCAGCCCTTGCGTCCGCCACAAAATCAGCAACCGTATAGTCTATTTCATGACCGACCGCCGAGAGCACAGGAATTTTTGATTCGTATATAGCCCTTGCCACAATCTCTTCGTTGAAGGGCCATAACTCCTCTATAGAGCCACCTCCTCTTGTTACTATTATCAGGTCACACAGTCCCCATTCATTGAGTTCTCTTATTGCCTGAGCTATGTCCTCTTTTGCTCCTACCCCCTGGACTTTTGTATCTCTCACTATAAGCTCCACCCATCTCATTCTCTCTTTAATAATCTTCGCAAGATCTCTTATTGCCGCTCCATGAAGAGCAGTAACAACTCCTATTCTCTCTGGAAATGTCGGAATGGGTCTTTTCCTTGAAGGGTCAAACAGTCCTTCTTCCCCGAGTTTCTTCTTAAGTTCCTCAAATCTTATATAGAGATCTCCCCTGCCAAATGGGATCAATTTCCTCACCAGGAGCGAGTATCTACCGCCTTTTTCATACAGATTGAGTTCCCCGTACACCCTTACCATCATCCCATTTTTGATAAGCGAGGCAGTGATGTCCTGATCACCTTTAAATATGATGCAGGAGAGAATAGCATATTCATCCTTCAGGGAGAAGTATATATGCTGAGAGCGTGCAGGACGGAGATCTGTAATTTCCCCTTCAACCCATACCGGAGGGAACGATGCCTCGATCAAATTTTTTATCTCCCTCGTGAGTTCTGATACTGTATAAATCCGCATACCGGGAAAATATCAAAAATTAAAATGTAAATATCAAAATAATAGCCACAGATTACACAGATTTTCACGGATTAAAATTATTTTTCTAATCTGTGAAATCCGTGGCTCCTTTTCGCTGCCTTTGCCACATTCAAAAGCAGGATATAGATTGTTACAGGTCCAACTCCGCCCGGTGTAGGTGTAATCATGCCTGCTACCCTTCTCATATCCTCAAAGTCCACATCTCCTACAACCCTGCCATCCTTTACATTTATCCCAACATCTATCACAGTCGTACCGGGCCTAACCATATCGGCCTTCAAAAACTGTGGAGATCCAACAGCAATGATAAGTATATCAGCGGTTCTTGTATATGATGCAAGATTTTTTGTCTTTGAATGGCAGACGGTTACAGTAGCATCTACACCCTTTTTTAAAAGAAGCAATGCGAGAGGCTTGCCCACAACATCACTTCTGCCGAGTATGACAACATTCCTTCCCGCTGTTTCTAAATTGAATTCCTTAATTATTTCTATTACAGCACCTGGAGTTGGCGGGGTATATATTACATCTCCTGTAACGAGCCTGCCAAGATTTTTATCCGTAATGCAGTCCACATCCTTTATTGGATTTATAATATTCCTGATGCCTTTCTTTTGAAGGGGAAGAGGTATCGGTCGTGAGATGATAATCCCGTCTATATCATTATCCTGATTGAGGGTCTCTATAAAGGAGACAGCATCGTGGATGGATACATCCTTCAGAATTTCTTTTCTGACTATTACTTTTGTCTTTTCTGCTGTTCTTTCGATACTCCTGAAGTATGAAAGCGTAGATCCGTCTTCTGAAAAGCCAACACAACACAGAAGTGGGGGTTTTTTACCACCCTCGCTCAACGCCACAATCTCGTTTTGCAATCTGTTACATATATTCTTCGTTTCAAGAATCATAATTTGACGTCAAGAATATGCAGGGCTAAAGCCCTGCCCTACGTTTTCTTTATTTCTTGTTAGTTTCTATTAGTCCAGTTCGTTCAATAAAATAGGCAATTTTTAGCAAGGTTCCTTCTTCCAATCTCCTGCCTACCAGTTGAACACCTACCGGAAGGCCATTTCTGTATCCTGCAGGAATTGATATTGCAGGGAGCCCGGCAAGTGACACAGAGACGGTGCACAAATCAGACATATACATACTGATGGGGTTGGTTATTTTTTCTCCTATTTTGAATGGCAATGTGGGCGATGTCGGTAAAAGCACTGCATCCACTCTTTTCAGTATCTCCTCAAAATCTATCCTTATCTTCTGTCTTGTCTTTATTGCTTTATCATAGTATTTATCCTTGTACCCAGCACGCAGACTAAATGTTCCAAGCATAATCCTGCGTTTTACCTCTTCACCGAATCCTTTGTTTCTTCTCATTTCATACATCTCCCTGAGCGCATTATATTCATCCTCTCCTGTCCAACCGTATCTGATGCCATCATATCTTGCAAGGTTGGAGGATGCCTCAGATGTCGCAATTATATAGTATACAGGGATACAGACATCAAACCCTGCAATATCAACATCCTCCAACTGGATACCAGTGGATTTAACTCCATCCGTAAATTCGTCCATCACATCCCTCACATCCTGTTCAATCCTCTCCATCAGCTTTCCCCTTACAACCCCGATTCTTATATTCTCCATACCCTTGGTTAATTCATAGTAATATTGAGGCACATCTTCAGGGAGTGATGTAGAGTCCATAGGGTCAAACCCTGCTATTGCCTCCATTATTATAGCTGAATCAACCGCATTATGGGTGATAGGTCCTATACAATCAAGAGAAGACGCAAACGCCACCAGTCCGTATCTTGAAACCCTTCCATATGTAGGCTTCAACCCAAATACGCCACAAAATGAGGCGGGTTGTCTTATAGACCCTCCTGTATCAGAACCAAGTGCAGCGACAGCTTCGAGTGCGGCAACTGCGGCAGCAGAACCTCCGCTTGAACCACCCGGAACATACTCACTATTGTGGGGATTTTTTGTAGAGGTGTAGAACGATGTTTCTGTAGAGGAACCCATCGCAAATTCATCGAGGTTGGTCTTCCCGATAATAACTACACCTCTATCTTCCAGTCTCTTTACAACGGTTGCAGAATAGGGAGATGTAAAATTACAGAGCATCCTCGAACCGCAGGTTGTACTGTGTCCTTCAACGCAGATGTTATCCTTGACTGCGATAGGAATTCCTGTCAGAATATCGATATCCTTTTCCTTTTTTATTCTTTTTTGTAACTTTTTTGCTTTGTTATATGAATCTTTCTTGAAGAGTGTTATGAAGGTATTGAGGGAATTTCGTTCTATTTTCTCGTATGCCTCATCTAATAATGTTTGTACCTGTATATCCCCCTGCTTAAGGGAAAGATGAATATCCGGAATGTTCAATGCAAGAAGGTTTTTCATTGCTATATGACCTTTGGTACCCTGTAATACCTTCCTTCTGATGGCCTTACAGGTTTATAGTCAATTCGTGCCTCATCCTTTCTCAGGGGTGTATAGTGTTCTACACTTTTTGTATCGCTTGCCTTATATAGAGGAATAGTACTAATCGTATCCATATAGGCGAGAATTCTGCCAAATTCATCGGCAAACTTTTCTGTCTTGTCCACGGGTATTTTTATATTTGCGAGTTCAGAAATATTTTTTACCTCTTTCTTCAAGTCCATTTGTTACTCTCAGTCTAAGAAACTATAATTTATAAGATTATATTCCTTATCATTTATAATTGCCTTTGATAGCCCTACACCTTTCTTATACCATTCCTTAGATTCTACTGTACTGTCCTCATTTCCAAATTGATGGGATGAGAAATTTATCCGGGTAGTGCGTTCAACTGCATAACAGTCTCCCGAATGTTCAACAATCCTACCTGAAATATGGATAGAGAAACAGATTTCATCACCGAATACAGTTTCATTCACCGTGTAAGTTTCATTCCATTCATCACCGGTAAGGAGATGTCCGGGCAGGTAGTAAGTCCATAAAAAGAGGGTGTCTTCTTTATTTCCGTCGTTTATTGTTGTAAGAAACAGCCTATCTATCTCCTGGGCACCCTTATAAAAAAATTCCTCCCGTACCCCTGTATAGAGAACATAGGCATACCTTGACGCTATCAATCTTGCTTCACCTCCGTACACCTCAATGGTATCACCGTCCGAGGAATAATACCACAGGCATTTCCTATCGATTGGGAAGTAGTCAGAAGCAATCTGCTGCAGAAGATTACTCTCTTTACATCCTGAAAAGATTAAAAGTAACACCAATCCCAATCCCCTGAGGTATCGAAGTGTAGAAGATGTTTGCATAGCCCCCTCCATTACCCAATGGTATTAAAATTCCAGCCAGAAGTCCAAGTTCGTTCTCACTCTCCCGGCATTCGCCTTCTTTTGCAACTATGATGTGGTACGCTGTCTTAAGCTCGAATATCTTGTATTTTATTCCAAATATAGCACGGTATATATTGATGTTTGACGGCGGCACTCCAAGAGAAGCAGCTCCCACTCCAAGTAAGGGTTTGATGTCCCTGCCCCCACATATAGAAAAATCCAGATAACTACCTACAGGTAGTTCATTGCCTATTTCACCGAGAGGAATTTGCATCCCTCCACCCGTATATATCTCCATGGAGGCACAGAAGACAGGCACCAAAAGAAGAGTAAATAGTCGGCGATTGTAAAACATACTTATATAGAATATAATCTCGAGTTATGCGTTGAAGAAGCACAAGATTATCCCCTGCCTGCCGTCAGGCAGGCAAGAGTAGAAAGGTGGTTAGTTTGTTGGTTTGTTAGAATCTAACAAACTATCCAACTAACAGACTAATTTTTTAATTATAACACAAATTACAAAAAAATGCAAGTTTTTTTCTTGACAAAATAATCTTTTTATGATATACTATTATTTGTATCTCTACTTACTGCTTCTTGGAGTGAGGGAAGAGAGATGGGATAGATGATTTCTTGCCCTTCGCTTTTCGCTCTTCACGAAGTGCTCTCCCTGCCTGCGGTAGGCAGGTGTGGTTAAGTTTTTAGCAACATCGGGATTTAGGTAGTGTCAAATAGAATATGAAAGAATATGACAAACCACAGAGGTCACAGAGTAAATTTAATTCTTTGTGCTCTCTCCTATTGGACCCAAAGTTTGCCAGAGGTGAGCTACAAGCAAGAAAAACGCTGATAGGGAATTTGAGCACACAGAGAATAAATAAATATTATCTCTCTGTGCCCTCTGTGGTTTATACTTGCATAGCAATATTAAAAAGACGGGATAAAAAGATTGGTCTTATAGAGAGGTCACAGAGAAAAAGAAACAATGTAAAATGCAAAATTAGCAGTTAGCAATTTAAAATGATTTTTCGCAAATTGATAGTTTTGCATTGCTAATTGATAATTTTGAATTGATTCCTCTGTGCTCTCCCTGCCTGCGGTAGGCAGGTGTGGTTAGATTTTTGACAATACTGGGATTTAAAAAAGGGGGATGTATGAGGAAGTTTCCATTCTTGGAAATCCTGATAGTTATACTTATTATTTTACTGGTATATCTACTGGGCAGACCGCAATATACTGCCGCAAAAAGAACTACAAATGATTATACTGTTTATAGTAATATGTATACATTGAAGGCTGCAGTGGAGAACTACGCCGCTTACAATGTGGGTACCTTTCCTACAACTGCTTTCCAGATACAGGAATATCTTTCCATACTTGGTCAGGAAATTATAAATCCTTACACGAACGAGGAGATTCATTTCCCCGAGATCGTGATTTTACCTGAGGGAGATACCACAATTACCGAAGGGGATGTGATAATATTCACCTACGACTTCAAGGAGGAACCGAAAGAGACAAACGAGGACTCAAAAAACGGCAGGATGAGGGGAATGTCTGGTGGACTTGCTTATGGTTGTTATATTCCACCCGGAGATAGTGTGGCAAGGATATACGGTATAATCGGATTTGACGGAGACGGAAAGCCTATTGCTGACCGTAACCCCTCAGGAGTAATCGAATTAAGGGTACTGGTGGACTCGTGATAAAAGAGCAAAATGTAAGTTGGGACACAGAACCGGTTCTTATTAAATCTTTTGCCAGACTAACAGTATATAGTATGATCATCTACATTAATTTGTACTAACCCGCCACAGGTACATGACATCCCTATAGAATTTTATCTACCAAGGGTAGTATATAAGAATTATGTTTTTTCGACGAAAAAAACCAAGGCTCGAAGTAAAGAAAGAGATTCCAGACGGACTCTGGATTAAATGTGATTCATGTGGGGAGATACTTTACAGAAAAGAACTTGCAAAGAGGCTATGGATATGTGAAAAGTGTGGATACCATTTTAAAATAGACTCAAAGAAATATATATCCATATTGACGGATGAATTTAAGGAACTCTTTTCTGAACTTTCTCCTGCAAATCCGCTCGGGTTTGAGGACTATATCGAGAAGCTTGAAAAGGACCACAGGAAGACAGGGTTAAAAGACGCTATAATATCTGGAGAGGCGAAGATTGGGCATCACAGCGTTGTTTTCTCCTGTATGGACTTCTATTTCCGAGGTGGAAGCATGGGATCTGTAGTAGGAGAAAAGGTAAAATTGGCCATCCTTCACGCGATAAATAAGAAAATTCCCCTCGTTGTAGTATGTGCGTCAGGAGGGGCAAGGATGCAGGAGGGCATACTATCGCTTATGCAAATGGCTAAAACATCTGCTACACTGAATCTTCTTGCAGATGCGAAAATTCCCTATATAAGTGTATTAACAAATCCCACAACAGCCGGTGTTATGGCATCCTATGCGTCGCTTGGAGACATAGTCGTTGCAGAGCCGGGTGCGTTGATAGGATTTGCAGGGCCAAGAGTTATAAAGGATACTGTAAGGGAGGAACTGCCAGCCGGTTTCCAAACAGCGGAATTCCTGTTGGAACATGGGCTACTGGACGCAGTGGTTCCAAGAGACAGATTGAAGGAGACGATAATCAAAATACTTGATTTTTTCAACAGTTAACGTAAGAAACAACCACTAAGGCACCAAGAACACCAGAATTTATCCCAGATAACGCCTTAAAAATGACTAATGACCAATTTCTAATGTCTAATCAAATCCCAATGACTAATGACCAAATATGTGTGAGAGACATCTCGCATATGAGCCGTATGGCCTGGTGCCGATAATCGAGGTCGGCCTGCCTGACGGTAGGCAGGGAGATCTCTCCCACAAGTTGATCTCCAAAGGTAGGGATCTCCCACAGCAAAAGGCAAAGGATAGATACCAAGAGATCATTGGACATTCTGGCATTAGACATTGATTAGACATTTGTCATTAGAAATTAGACATTGACCTCGTTATGAGTATAAAACCGAACATTGCAAAGGCTATTATATTTAGACTGGGTGAGTCTGGAACCCCTCCGGAGTTTGGGTTGGATTCATTTACCGTTGGGCTTGAGCCATATCTCTCTGTCCTTGAGAACGAATATCTGGATTCGATTCTTAAGATGGGAATGTCCACATTTAAACTTGTTGTTGGCTCATACGGTGGTGGGAAAACACACTTTTTATACTGTGTCAGAGATCTTGCATGGCAGTGTAGATATGTAGTGAGTTATATTCCCCTCTCTCCTACGGAATGCCCATTTGACAGACTCGATCTTGTCTATAAGAGAATTGTCCAAAATCTCACTTGTCCTCCATCGTCTTTTGAGAGTCTTGTGAACCCCACAGATAGAGGTATTGAAGCGCTCTTACGGGTGTGGTATGCAGATGTATCCGAGAAACTTGGAGGCAGAGAAGAGAAGGATGAATATTTGAAAGGGCTATCCGGAATTGAGAGCACGAGCTTTCTTCTCGGGATAAAGCATAGTTTCATAGCATTAGATAAAGGAGATGAGGAAGAATTCAGTGATATTATTAGATGGTTCACCGGAGAGTCTATAGAGGACTTATCCAGATTTGGCGTCACTGAAAACCTCACGCAACAGACTGCATTCAGGCTTCTTCGTTCTCTTCTTCAATTTATGAGACTTATAGGGTATTCAGGTATCGTTCTCCTGTTTGATGAGGCAGAACGGGCAGTATCAATAGCCGGTTCAAAGGCGGAGAAAAGAGCACTTGACAATCTCCGTCAGCTCATAGATGAGTGTGGCAATTCAAGATTCCCGAGTTCTATGGTGCTTTATGCAATTCCAGATGTATATCAACTTCTTGACAAACAAGGAGATGTATATGAGGCATTAAAACAGCGGCTTGAGGGAATATTCTCTACAATAAATCCGTCGGGTGTGAGGATAGATCTCGAGCAGATTGGTATGGAGCCTACCGATTTTTTAAGAACAGTTGGAGAAAGATTGGGAAAATTGTATAAGAATGCCTATAGTATGGATATTAATGACTACGCTATCAAGCATTCAGCAGAGGTTCTTGCAGAGGTGAGTTACAGGGAGAGGTACGGGGATATTGGGTATCGCAGGATATTTGTAAAAACCTTTATTCAGGCATTACATTCACTGAGAAGCGACCCCCGCAGGATTTTAAACGAAAAACTCGCAGAGGCACTTATAAGGGGAAGTATAAAATCAATAGAAAATGGGGATAGAGAGATATCAGACAAAGAAGAATATTAAAAGTGTGACCCATCCATTCTTCGGCAAGGGTGAGGTTCTGGGGGAGAGGTGGAACGGACAGGAGCTCCTTGTTCACTTCCGTATAGGAATAACCGTGTGGATTCCAGTCTCCAGACTGTCAATAGACAGAAAAAGAGAAATTAGAACGCCGGTTGTGAAGAGGCCTCCCAGAATTGGTGACTACGGAAAAAGAAAGATACTGGAGGCATTCAAACTCGGTATCGTGCCGCATAGGAGTGTTCTTGATTTTACATATGGCAGGGAAGAAGAGGTAGAGAAGATAAACAATGCCCTTTTGAGGGCAGGAAAGAATGGAGGGGGATGTATGATAGTAGAAGGTGAATACGGTGCGGGAAAGACCCACTTCCTTGATTACATATATCTTTGTGCATTAAATGCGGGATTTGCAGTAAGCAAGGCTTCTCTGGACCCATTCGATGTTACGCCGTATAAACCAAGAAGAGTATATAGAGAGCTCACATCGTCATTTCTTTACAGAAACGGCAAAGAAAAGGGATTCCGGGATTTCGTATCAGAGGTTATCAAGAGTGATATCCTTAAGGATAACAGATTCTTTTGTCCATTTGAGGATATGAATACTGTAGATGAAGGACTCTGGGACTGGATAGAAGGCGAACCTAATCCCAGATGGTGGTTATCAAAGAGCAAAAAGACAAGAAGACTTCCATTGCTCCCTTCATTTTCCACATCGGCGGATAATTATTGTTATATTTTGAGCTCTCTTGGTTGGGCTTCAAGGAAACTGGGCAAGAAAGGACTTGTTGTACTCATAGATGAGGCAGAAACGCTGTTTCATCTGTGGTGGAAAACAGTTGCTGTGGAAAAGGGAATCAATCTTCTGAGAGGGCTTGCCCTCACGGCATTGAACCGTTTGCCTGACAATATTGAGGGGAAAATTTTCAAAGACGAGGTAATAGATGCTACTGTTGAGGATCTTGGGGAGATACGGGTTATACACAGAGGAATCAGGAGTTGTATGACGCCGTATATCTACAGGAAACCGTCGGGTATATTTCTGGTACTTGCATTTACCCCCACGGTTGCATCCATATACAGGGATGATATTCTTGAACTTCTTGAAAGGGGAGTGGGATTTATATCACTGAAGAGATTGCCGAAGAGTGCGTATGACGAGATGTTTTACAGACTTGTGGATATATACAGGGCATCCTTCCTTAAAATCAGCATGACTGAGAAGAAAACGGAGGAGTTGAAGAGGATTCTCTTACCATTTTCAGAAAGGGGGATAAGAACATTTCTGAAGGCGACAATAGATGCCCTTGATATCATCCGTCATTATTCCGACGTGGATCTACAGAGGTTATTAGATTGAGTAGAGCGTAAGGCGTAAAGAGTAGGACACAAGGAGTAGCCGCAAGCTTTAGTGGTTGTGCAAAAACAACTGTGCAGCAAGCCTGTCTACCGGCAGGTAGATTGGAGTTAATCCGTAAGGATTTTAGATAAAAGGCTTACGCCTTAATTCCAAAGGCTTACCTGCCTACCGCAGGCAGTGGGCGGTTAATTTTACCTCGTCATAATTCGCCATAGATGGCGTATGTCATTGTCTTTATTCCTTCTATTACTCTCGGTCCAGGTCGTAAAAGCAGGTTCAGATCTACATCTTCTATAATCCTGCCGTTTTTTACCGCCTCTATCTCCTTCCATCCTATCCGTGTTTTGGGATCTGTGCCATTATCATGTGCTATTATGATAACATCTGGATTACTGTTTACCACAAGTTCCTGTGAGATGACAGGATAGGGAGAATCTATATCAGATGTTATGTTTATGCCTCCTGCCTCATCTATCAACTCGTTTATGAAACTTCTTTTTCCTATGGTTATGAGAGGATTTTCAGATAGTTCAAAAAATACGGTTCTTTTTTCCTTACGGACATTCGCTAATTTCCTGATTTTCTCCAGTTCATTTTTCAATGAATCTACGAGTGTAAGTGCTTCGTCTTCTTTGCCGATTATGTTTCCTACCTCTATAATAGCACCGAATATCTCATCTATACTCTTTGGTGTAATAATTATGACCTCAATACCGAGACTTTCGAGAGGTTTCTGAAATCTTTCCTGTTCACCACTCTCAACGAATACAATATCAGGAGAAAGTGCGTATATTCTTTCGAAATTCGGCGACGAAAATCTTCCCACTATGGGTTTATCAATATCTTCTGGATACCCTTCAGGATCAACAACTCCAACGAGGGCGTTTTCTCCACCGAGCGCGTATACGATTTCTGTCACACTAGGGACAAGTGAAACAGTCTTTGGTGGTATACTTCCACCGCACAGGCAAAGAGGAAAGAGAAGGATACAGAAATCCGTCAGCTGACGGAAAGGTAATTTTTTGATACTATAAATCATTTTTATTTCTTGTACATTATTTTTAGTGTTCCCAGCCCACCGTATATGTGCATCAGCAGTTCGCCGTCTGTTCTACCAAAGTTTTTTGAGGTGTACCAATTGTCTTTTCGTATGAGTCCCTCTGCGGAGGTATATAAGACACCTTTAGTTTTGAGCCTGATCCCTGTCTCGGGAGGAAGAATTAGTGTCAGTGTTGCTATACCCATCTTTATCTCCGCATCGGATCTTCCATTATACACTCCTGTCATGTCCAGGGTTGCCATGCCTGCGTTCAAATCAAAGTAGAATCTCTCAAAATTTAGATACCCCAATCCTTCTGTATTCAGTCTTGCAATATTGCCGTATATCCTTATCTCTTCACATGTTATAGGATTTGATTCATCAATTGATAAAAAGGTGTTTCCTATACCGAGAACAAGATGCAATTTCCCTACTTTAATACTCGATAGATCTATTCTGCTTTCAGAGGATGTGTATATGCGAAGAGAGAGTGGAATATGAGGTGCAAGATATACTACTGCGGAGTCCTTGCCAAATATAGAGTTATTTTTCTGTTCTGAGGAAAGCCTTATCCTGCATACACCTTTTTCCCTTTTATATTCCATATTTGGGGAGATGCGTTCTTTATCGTACGATATGTAAGTGGAGAGTATAGAGTTTTCATTCCCCTTTTTTATAGCAAGCTTACACCCTGAGAGTTTTATCTCTACCTCGGCACGTGTGTCACCTTTTCTATACGGGATATTCTCCTTGAACTCCGTTCCGATAAGTAATATTATGATGAGGATCGAGGTCATTTTTTCAACCTCCTGACTTTATTATCATTTTCTCGCCGTCTTTCTTATTTCCTACTGTCTTGTTTTGGTCTCTTTTTTATAGGGTTTATGTGGACAACATTAATGACGGATCTGCCTTGAGGGAGAATGGCGAAGATTCACCCCTTTCAAGATGGAATTCTGCACACCTTGCCACCATTGCGCCGTTGTCCGTACAAAGCTGTGGAGATGGGAAAACTATCCTGCATTCTTTTGCCCTTTCTTTCAGTTTTTCTCTTAGTCTTTTATTCCTTGCCACGCCTCCGCATACACCGATTGTTCTTATATCTAACTTTTCTGAAAGCATAAGTGTTGGGATTATAAGTGAATCTATAGATGCTTCCTGGAAAGACGCGGCAATATCAGGAATATTCTTCTTAGATAGAGGATTTTTCCTTATGTAATACAGAACAGCGGTCTTCAATCCGCTGAAACTGAAATCGTAACCATTCAATTTTGCCCTTGGAAATTCTATAGCATCGCCCCTGCCTTTTTCTGCTAATTTTTCAATCTCCTTACCTCCCGGGTACGGAAAACCAAGCATGCCGGCAACCTTGTCAAATGCTTCACCGCAGGCGTCATCGAGCGTGCTGCCAAATACCTTGTATTTCCCTTCACTTTCCATCAAAATAAGTTCAGTGTGTCCTCCCGAGGTTATGAGAACTATAAGGGGGGAATTTATCTTTCTTTCTATGAAAAGGGAGAATATATGCGCCTCAAGGTGATTTATTCCTATAAATGGAATCTCAAGCGCCAGAGAAATGGATTTTGCAAAGGATATTCCAATTAGGAGAGAACCAACCAGCCCGGGACCATATGTTACACCAACACCTTCTATCTTGTGTAACGAGACATTAGCCTCTTTTAGTGTCTTCTGGGTGACAGGAAGTATATTTTTTATGTGGTCCCTTGATGCCAACTCTGGAATGACACCACCATATTTCGAATGCTCAATCTGCGAAAATACCACATTTGAAAGCACCCTCCCGTTTTTTATAACAGATACAGATGTATCATCACAAGAGGTATCTATACCGAGAACTGTCATGGGATAGAGAAAGTTATAGAGAAGGAATGTGACTTTCAGTCTTCTGTATTCGTGCCAAAATAAACTACCACAAAAGTGGGGTCACAGATTATGTCGGGTGGAAGGTCAAGAGAGATTTTTTTTCTTGCAGGTAATTGTGTAGTATCAACTGCGACCGCTTTTGTATATATGTGTTTTATCTTCTTGAATGTTTCCATTCCTCCTCTGCATCTTATAGATTCGGGTAATACTTTTATATCTTTTATAGTAGGTTCTATTACGGGCAAGACAGGTAGGTATTTCTCAACTAACTTATCAACCCTAACAAGAAAAGGCTTACAGCCTATAGAGATTATAGAAACATCTGACCATCGAGGAAAAAATACATTCTTTTCTCCTATATTGACTCTTGTCCATCCCCTGTCGGTCTCCAATCTGTAATTTATCGTGGGTCTACCCCAGAACCGCAGTCTCAGGATGTCAACGCCTTTGCCTTTGACAGTTAATATCACCTCTTTTAAGGGGGTTTCAGCTACAAAGACGCTGTCATTTTTTGTTTCAAAGAGTAAGGGAACTTTAAGATTTATCTGATATTCGTTCTGCAGCACGACATAGAGCCATATAAGCAGAGCAAGAATCCCTGCGGATAGCTTGAGGGGAAAATTGGCCTGTATAGCCTTCCCTATCCTGTTCATCAATAGAAAAATGTTGAGACAGAAATCCCTTTCTGATTGTAAAGGCAACTGGGGAGCAGGGATTCGAACCCCAATACCAGGATCCAGAGTCCTGTGTCCTGCCAGTTGGACGACTCCCCACTATGAGTTATCCCCACACTCTGACTGATTCTAACCACACCTGTCTACCGACAGGTAGAAAGTTCACAAAGAAAATCTAAAATCCGACCTTAGTGTCTTTGTGTTTTGGTGGTGAACAACCTTTAATCTTAAATCTCTCTGCGCCCTTTGTGGTAAAAAAGGACCGTAGGGCACGGTTTTAACCGTGCAAAATTAAATGTATTCCTGCCTGTTGCTTCTCCACTTCTCCCTATTCTCCCTTTCTCCTTATTAACAATTACTCGGTATTCTTCGGTGTTGTTGACGTATTATTCCGGACTAAATTTATATAGCGGCGGAGGGACTTGAACCCCCGACAAGAGGATTATGATTCCCCTGCTCTGCCAACTGAGCTACGCCGCCTTAAATGTATTATAACATAAAAACAGGGCAAAGTCAAGCAAAAACGCGAGCCCTTTTTTTCATAAATATGATAGAGAGTAGAAGGAAAAAGGCAAGGAGACCATAGCCACCAAGAGATTCTGCTGCTCTTGGATAGCCTCCGTATGATGAGTATGTTCTTCGATAGATCTCTGTTCCAAAGAGAACCAGAAGGACGAGTGGGGCGAGGATTTTTATCATGAAATTCCACCAGTTTCCCAGTGATATATCAGATGACTGGTTAACATACGATTCCAATTTTTTGAGATCGTATGCGTAACTTAAGAGTAGGCATTCTAACACTCCTACGAATACGAGTCCCCAGTTACACATAAAATAGTCAACTATGTCCAGCCATAGTATACCAGCGTTAGTAGCAAAGAGAAGCCCTATCCCGAGTCCAATAAGACCAATTGATAAGAGAAGAGATGTTCTTCTTACGCGCCATTTATCTATTATTCCGCAGGAGAACGCCTCTACGAGTGAGAAGGCGGAATCTATACCAAGGAAGAAGAGCATAAGAAAGAAGAGAACACCGAAAAGCTGGCGAAAAATAGGAAATTCATTTATTATAGTAGGGAAGGTTATAAATGCAAGTGGTATGGATGAGGAAATAATTTTATCAATGAGTATTCCTTCTGTATATGTATAATATCCAAGCGTTGAAAAGACTGCAAAACCGGCGAGAAACGCAGTGCCAGCATCTGCAAGTGCTATTATGAGGGCATTATTTGCAATATCTGACTTAGGAGGGAGGTATGAGGCGTATGCCATCATGATGCCGAACCCAATGGAAAGGGAAAAGAAGACCTGCCCGTATGCAGCCAGCCATACATTTGGGTTCTTGAGGGCAGAGAATTGAGGCGTGAGGTAATAAGAGAGACCTTCCATTGCCCCCGGGAGTGTAACTCCTCTAATCACGAATACAATCAGGAGGACCCATGGCAACAGGACTGTAACCCATACCACCTTACCCATAGTCTTTGGTCCCTTCCAGATACATGCAATGATTGCAATCCAGGTTATAATGAGAGTCACAACTATATGCAGCCTCAAACCGCCGAGTTGGAATGGACCGTCGGATACACAGAGGTAGGAGTTCCAGAAAAAAGATTCTGTGTCTTTACCCCAGGCGAGATTAACTGAATATCCTGTATAGGAGAGACTCCATGCTATGATAACGCTGTAATAGCATACAATTGCAAATGCTACCAGAACAGCGAACCAACCAAGCCACTCCTTTCCCCTCCCTGCGAGCGAAAGAGCTCCTGGAGCACCTTTGCCAAACTTGCTGCCAAGTGAAAATTCAAGTATAAGTATAGGGATACCAGCAGTAAACAGAGCAACAAAGTAGGGGATGAGAAATGCCCCACCTCCATTCTGGTAACATACATATGGGAATCTCCATACATTACCCAGGCCAACCGCTGAACCAATAGAGGCAAGAACGAATGCAGTTCTATTATTCCATTTCTCTCTTTGCATGTTCTTTTATTTTATTACGCCAAGCCAGTCATGGAGAAGAAACTGTAGCCTGCCGATTAAAAGAGAGACCCTTGCCATAACCGTGTAACCGAATGAGGCGCCGAATGCAAGCATTATATACCATATACCTACATTTGCAACCTTGCCCATAACCCCTTTGTGTTCAAGAGAGAAATAAAAATACAGAAGGGTTGTAATTACACCGATGACCATTATTATATTACTTATCAAGAGAAAAGGAGGCAATCCGGGAGAGATGGCGGTGATAGTGCTCTGTGTGTGTTTGAATATATAGCCCTCAAAACTTCTCGGGATAGATATTCCGCATGTAGACCCCATGATGAAGGCAATAGGATACCTGATAAGCCACGAGATCTTTTTAAAAAATATGGCAAAGGCAAGCAAGCCGAGTAAAGTGGGAAGTAAGACATAGTATTGATGGTTAGTAACTATTGGTTCCCAGACTCTTGGCATGAAGGAGTTATGATAAAGTATCGATATTGTGTATCCAACTGATACACCAACAAAGAGATGTTCTGCGAACTTATAAAACGGATTATCCCTCCATAGAAATGAAAATGTGCAGAGTGTAAGAAATGCGGCGAACCATACCCATGGATTATAAGACATCAATCCTCCTTCACAATTAGCCCTATCTTGCCTTCTTTTTTCTTATATTGAAGTAAGCGATGTTACCAATAACTATCAAGACAATCATAAGCATATGCACAAAAGATTGCGCATCCATTCCCATAGACGCTACCTTTCTTGTGTCCTTCTTGGTATATCCTTTTGCATGGATAAGATTTTCATACTCTGCCGCCCCCTTAAGCCCCCCAAGCATACCAACAAACTGTCCAGTTTGGAGAAATGTATAAAATTCAGCAGCAGATACAGCAGTAGTCCCAACCCCGACCCTCACGTGGTATGTGGTTCCCACAAGCACTGCCCATTCCCTTGGCAGCTGTGTTCCCGATATTGATAAAACAAGTGCAATATCGTCATAGTTCCTTATGTGTCGCATCATTGGTAGAGAATCAAGTGGAACACCATAGTAATCCCTGCCAAAGGTTCTCTTAATATCCTCACCTATAGATAGCATAACTGCCGTAACTCCGGGGACATAGGGAAGGAAGACGAAGTCTTCGCCACTCTTTGCTTCGTAGTCATCCTTCACATTTGATAGCGCCATATCTATCATTCCGATATATGTTGGGTATAATCCGAGACAGAGGACATTTATATCTTTGAAAAAGCAGTGTCTCAGGATTGCTTGTGCCATTGGCAGGAGTTCCGGGGCAGTAGCGGGGTCAAAATCGAACGATATAAGAATTGCAGATCCATCCGGGGGAATCTTATCTATGTAATCAAATAGTGCCTGTGTATATGGAGTTGTAAATGTGGGTAGTCCAACGGGACGTATAAGTGGAATTAACACGCAGATGCCGACAAGAAGATAGATCCATCTTCTGTCAATATCCATCATCTTTTCCCAGATATTCATTTTTTATTCCTGTATTATCGTTGCTAAACCTGTATTATCATTGCTAAATTGGTAACTTTACATTTTTCACTTTGCATTTTGAATTTACTTATCACCCTCCTCCAAGATACCCTCTCTCTATCCCAAGAATTATCTTAAGTGAGGTAGCTATCATGCCAAGTCCAACGCCGAGAAGTATCCCTCTTTGAGCTGCCATATTCGGATACATCAGTATCCATTCAATGACACGGGGAAGCCAGGGAACAAGCCTCTCTCCAACAGGCACCCTGCCAAACATAACCACAAGAGCAACTACAAGAAGAAGAGTTGCCTGCGCAGTCCTTGCCTTGAATGCACGGTAAGCAGCGGATGCCATATAAAAGGCAAGGAGGGAAAACATTGTTGATTGCATAGGGACCATTATATACTGGTAAAGGTCAGAGATAAGGGATTCTTCCCCCATCCCGAACGCGATGCCCACGAATGCTGTGAATGCTATTGCAAAAAGGGTTATAAATGAGTATCCCCATCCTTCTTTTTTTCTTCGAATCTTGTCGATGTGTACCACACAGAGTGATCTTACAGCAATAATCATCATAAATATCCCAACTATAATCTGCCAGTGTAGTACCTCTTCATAAGTCTTCTGTGATACCGGATGAGGGATGAAAAACTGGATTATCATCCCTATACCACATATGAATGCTATAATAAGAGGTATCTGTCTCTTCATATTAAATAAAGAAGGTTACAATAAAAGATGCGGGGATTATAACATAAAAAATCTTTCTTGTCAAGGGAAAAACCCTACTTTTTTGCTGTATTCCTGAGAAACAAGAGAAGGTTTTGCATGTCCTTCGGAAGAGGCACTTCAAAATTCAATTCCTCTCCGCTTCGTGGATGTTTAAAGGCAAGCGATCTTGCATGTAGAGCCTGCCTTTTAATTATTGACATAATTTCCTTAAATCTGTTTATATCTACATAAGGATGTCTCTTTCTCCCTCTGTATGTGGGGTCTCCTACCACAGGATGTCCAATATGCTCAAGATGAACCCTTATTTGATGTGTGCGTCCGGTTTCAAGAGAAAGAGAGAGATATGTAATATCGCCAAATCGTTCTATAACCTCATAATATGTTTTTGCTGACCTTGAAGAGAGGAACGTGACTGCCATTTTTTTTCTGTCAAGGGTATGTCTGCCGAGAGGTGCATCTATTACACCCTTTTTCAATTCAAAATCACCCCATGCAAATGCAATATACCTTCTTTTCATTTTTCTTGTCTCTATTTGTTTCAAGAGAACAAGATGTGCCTCCTTTGTTTTTGCAAATATTATCACTCCTGATGTATCTTTATCAAGCCTGTGAACGACCCCCGGTCTCTTTCCGGTACCACCCGCTAATTTACAATGGTAAACAAGGGCGTTGACGAGCGTCCCTTCAAGATGCCCGGGAGCAGGATGTGTAACCATACCGGGGGATTTGTTTATTACTATAAGATCTTCATCTTCATACACGATATCGAGTGGAATACATTGTGGTTTTATGAAAAAAGGAGCTTCTTTCTTATAAAGGACTCTTATCTCTTCACCTTTATGAACTATATGGCTTGGTTTTACAATTGTGCCATTGACAAGTATGTTCCCATTCTCTATTAGCTCTTGTAATTTACTGCGCGAGAGGGAGATACCAGCTTCTTTTAGATATTTATCAAGCCTTTCCCTCTTACGCGGTCTCAGTATACGGATTATCTCCTGCATAATATGGTAGAATCTCTGCCTGCCGCAGGTAGGCGTATTTGTTTTTAAATTTTAATGCTCTTCCGCCAAAGGTAGTTGTTCAGTATTTGGTGTTTATAAAAGTGCGCAAAGATCTATCCCGTCACTGTTTATTCTACATCCTTATGCCATACGAGAATTCTTCCACACTCTTCACAGGTGTAAATTTTGTTTCCCCTCCTTATGAGTGTAACAAATTGGGGTGGAAGAAGTGTGTTGCATCCTGTACACATGCCATCTTTGACAGTAGCAACTGCATTGCCTCTACCCTTTTGAATACGCTCGTATGTCATAAGTTGTGAAATACTGAGGTGACTCGCTATCTCTTCCATTTTAGCTGTCTTTTGTTTTATCTCCACTTCTAGCTCCTGCTGCATTTTCTTCAGATTTTCTTTCTCTGTTGTTTCTCTTTTTCTTATTTCTGCGAGTTCCTTGTTTTTCTCTTCAAGTTTCTTCGAGAGATTCTCTATCTCCATTATGCTGGTTATAGTCTCTTCTTCTGCCTTTTCTATACTTTCTTCCTCCTCTCCAATCTCCTTAAGAAGGGCAGAATACTCCCTATTTGTCTTTGCCGTGAGGAGCTGAGTTTTGTGTTTGGCAAGGTTCATACGAGTTTCCTGCACCTCCCTCTCTCTTTTCTCTCTCAATATCTCCTTCTTCTGTAATTCTGTTTCTATCTCTTTCACCACTTCTTCCGCAGTTTTTACATTTTCATCGCTAATGTGTTCTTTTTTAGGAATATCCATCAATTTTTTCTTCAATAAGGCAATATCAGAATCTACCATCTGAAGCTTGTACAGTCTTCTCAGAACTTCTTTCATTTCACCTCCTGGTATAATATTTATTATACCTGATTACACAAATACTTAGCCACAGATTACGCAGATTAAAATATAAGTCTCTTTACTTGACAACTTTTATTACTAATCCGTTAGCTAACGGATAATCAATAATCCAACCTGTCTACCGACAGGTAGACATGAAGTCCCGAAGCTTTTAAATAAGAAAGTAATTGAGACCCAAAAACTGTAGGAATATTCCCTGCTAAAGATTTAACCTCAACAACTGCTTTGTCTTCCACTATTAAATCTACTCTAAAATTGCCAACCAGCTTATCCAAGTAAAAAACCTTAAGCTCTTTTTCTGTCTGATATCGTAATCCTTTCTACCTGTCGGTAGACAGGCTTGATCAAATGATAATTTTAGCGCATTCCTGTCTACCGACAGGTAGAATGGTATATCTTTTCACTAAAACCGGGCCCTAATTCTTTGTGTACTTTGAAACAGCAGCCTATTATGCGTTCTGTGAGTGGATCTCTGTCTTTTATTTGTGTAATCTCGTTTTATAATCTGTGTAATCAGACATCCCGATCTTTCTAGGATGTCTTTCCTTTTAAGATGTATGCTCTTTTAGCTACTGATTTCACGGATTTATTGAAGTCATTGAGTTATTGCGTCATTAGGTCATTGAGTCTTTAGGTTATTAAGGGCTTGGATAGCCAATAACCTAATTACCTAATAACGTATAACTTAATTACTATGTCTTTATTTGTGTAACCGGTGGCTTCATTATCAAAGAAAATTTTTTAGGGTCTGTCTCAAAATAAAAATGGTGCACCAGAGTGGTGCACCTTATTTTTTATGGGCGGGAGAGGATTCGAACCTCTGACCTTCGGTATGTGAGACCGACGCTCTAACCAACTGAGCTATCCGCCCTATTAGATTCATTTGATATATTGTAACAGAAAAATTGCAATTTGTCAAGAAAAAAATTAGGGGGTATAGAAACAGAATTTCTATACCCCCGGTGGACTACTGTCAGGACTTCTAAACTTTGGTTACATTAGTTGCTTTTGGTCCTTTCGCATCCTCTATAACATCAAACTCGACCTCATCACCCTCATGCAGAGTTTTGAAACCGTCACCGCTGATGCTAGAGTAGTGAACAAAGACATCTCCACCTTCTTCGAGTTCAATAAATCCATAACCTCTGGACTCGTTGAACCACTTCACTTTACCTTTTGGCATTTACTACCCTCCTTTCCTAAAGATAATGTAGTATAACACATTTTTTTCTTTTTGTCAAGAAAAATTTTTCGAACCACAGAGAACGCAGAGAATTTTTGTTTAAAAAGAGCGAAACCTCTGTATCCTCCATATTCAAACTCCCTGATATATACTCGATTATCCAGAGTCCTTGTTAAGAAATCATTGAAATAAGTACAGGATTCTTAGAATAAAGAACTCCATAAAATTGCTCAAAGGGATTTCTCTTAAAGACACTTTGAGGAGATGAAATTTGAGTGCATCTACCTGTCGGCAGACAGGCAGAGAATAAAATAAAAATGTCTTTCTCTGTGAACCGAAGGTCGCCGTGAGGCAACTCTGTGGT
>Ga0210051_1001712_pt1 | contig 22219 bp, 28 predicted proteins | sample CryGey092014_all_FD_185464 | JGI IMG/M metagenome (GOLD analysis project Ga0210051, IMG submission 185464) | Groundwater microbial communities from aquifer - Crystal Geyser CG23_combo_of_CG06-09_8/20/14_all (SPAdes) (version 2) | ecosystem: Environmental > Aquatic > Deep subsurface > Groundwater... | reverse complement strand
TCCGCTTTGACTCCAAAAAGGTGGTACCAGAGATATTGTGACACCACTGCCACACTCGAATTCTCAACCAAGTGGTTTGGGTAGTGATAGTCACGCTATCCTGTGTTACCGTTTCGTCCGCCAGAAAGGATTTTTCCCAGACCATCCCGATTTTAGGAACGGGCCGGAGCGACTTTCCTTCTTGGTAAAGCATTCCTTCCCAGGTGTTTCTTACATTGTACTTAACTTTTCCTTTCCCAAAGTACATCCAGTCTTCCAGCTCCTCTCCTTTGTTGACAAACTTCACATGGAAGCTGTCTGGATAGGAAGCAACAATCTGCTCTTTTAATCCTTTTGGGATCTCGGGGCAGTTTTGGATTGCTTCTACAAAAGGGAGCGAGAGCGGATTCCCCCCGGGATTCTGCCAGTGGAAAATATCCTTTTCCACTATTACACCTGCGCTAGCCAAGAAAGCTACGCAGGCTATAAGCACTAGAGTAAAAAGCATAGCCTTCATGGGCTTTCTCCTTCTTTGAGTATTGTTGTTATTTTGATTTCAAGGTTCGAAAACGAGCTGAATGCTCGGCTAAGAAAAAGAAGGTTCTTTCTCTTAGCTCAACATTCCTAACTTCATTTTATCTTTTATGTTTCAAAGTAACCCAGGGATCAAGATGCTCAACGCGAGGAATGGGTTGCGGTTCTGATTCTTCCAAATCTAAATCGTCAGTGCCAGGATACCATTTTTTTTCGGATGCCGGTGAATTTTGGGTTTCTCTAAGTTCAAATTCATCTTCTTCAAATTCACCTTCCTCTTTTACCTGGGAGGAAATAATGTTCGGTTCTACTTCTTGAACTTTTGGTTCTACTTCTTGAACTTTTTCTGAAAAAGATTCTGATCGGATAAAAACAATTACCGCGCCGACTAATAAGCCCGCCACAATCCCTCCTAAAATATTCAGGGGGTAATTCGGCCGCACCGGCAAAGAAGAAGCGATGGGAGTATCAATCATATAAATCAAAGCGGAAGAAGAGCCGCCCAAATAAGCGGTGCCTTCTTTTTCTAATACATTAATGGCAGCGGCCAGAATGTTTTGAGCATCCTCCGGTTTTCGGTTGTAAGCGCTTAGATTAAGAATGCCCGTTTCCGGCACCACGCTGGAATGCAGATCATTTTTCCATTGTTCCCTTTTGGCGCTTTCTTCCGCCGGAAAGAGATCGGCTAAGCTAGAATTTTGAGTAATTACCTTATTGTAAAAAGACATGGTGGGAATAACCGAAGAAAGGGTTAAGGCGTACTTTTCCGCGGCGCGGCTGGCCTGGTAGCCGTCTACATTGGCCCGGTTATTGGGAATAACTAAAATCGAGGCTTGAGAGCGGTACTGCAGCGGCTGGATAATACTCACTACTAAAGCCAAGGTAAAACCAATGGCGGCAAAAATGATGAGAGTGCGCTTACCTAAGCGAAAAATTGAGAGATAGGTTGTTTTGCTTTTCTCCATAACTATCCTTAATTATTTAGAAGAAAAACCTTATCAGGTTAACAGAATTTTGTCAATAGTTAAGATAGTCATTATCCTTTTTTGTCAACCTATTTTAGGTACGTTTGCTAACTCTCTTGACAGTTCGGTTTTTGTTCGGGTATACTACTTGTAGAGCCAAAATAGCCTGTGGATAAAGTGGCAGGTGGCATGTAGCTTGTGGCACATAGATTGCCAAGAAAACCTAAGAAGCTAAGAAGCTAATAACCTAATACCTATAACCTACAACCTAATCCCTAATCCCTAATAAAATGACTGAAAACATCACTAAAAAGCAAAAACAAATCCTAGACTACATCACTGAATTCATCAGCGTTAACGGCTATTCTCCCAGCTACCGGGAAATAGCGGAATATTTCGGGCTCTCCTCCCCTGCCACTATCTATGAGCACATCAAAGGACTGGAGGATAAAGGATTTATCAAAGCCGAGGAAAAGAAAGCCCGCTCCATTAAAATTTCTAAAAAAGAACGCCGGGAGAGGCCTGCTCTGGAACTACCTTTAGTGGGGACCATTGCTGCCGGCGAACCAATCGAGGCAATTGAAGAAAAAGAAACTATTACTGTGCCGGTAGAAATGGCGAATGATCCCAATGCCTTTGTGCTCCGGGTAAAAGGAAAATCAATGATTGAGGATGGCATTTTAGACGGAGATTACGTAATCTGCGAAAGAAGATTTTATCCTCAAAACGGCGAAGTGGTAGTGGCCTTACTGAACAATGAATACGCCACCTTAAAAAAATATTACCGGGAAAAAGACCGCATCCGGCTCCAACCGGCCAATAGCACCATGAAACCAATCTACAGTAAGAACCCGGTGATTCAAGGAATTGTCAAAGCAGTGTTAAGAAAATACTAGTTAGGAAGCTTGTGGCTCGTATGATAATTGCTTCATGGTTTTATTGCTTCATTGTTGTTTTCAGGGTAGCCATGAAACAGTGAAGCAATGAAATCTAAAAAGCTAAGAAGCTAAAAACTAAAACCCAAACCCATGTTTAAAACGATCAACGAAACCATTAAAGTAACCAGCTCTTTTTTCCGAGACAATGTGATTCCAGAAAGATTCGAATGGAACGGCAAACAATACACCATTAAAAATTCTAAGCTGATCCATAAAGCCCGCAAAGGAGCCGGTAAAATGTTTTTCTTTGACGTGCAGGATGATAATAACTTATTCAAACTTTCCTTTGACACCAAAAGCTTGGAGTGGGAATTAAATCAGGTTTTTATCAAACAATAATTCATGTACGAAACGGTAAATGAGCCGATTGAAGTAGTGGTTAGATTTGGGCTTAAGGCAATCAGCCCTTTTCTTTTCCGCTGGCGCAATAAAATTTACCGAGTAAAAAAAGTTAATCTGACTCATTTAGGCAAAGTAGGTGAGGAAAAATGGTATTACTTTTCCGTATCGGATGAAGCCAACTATTTTAAACTGGCCTTTAACAGCGCCACCTTAAAATGGTACTTGGATGAATTATATGTAGAGGGATAAGAGAAAGTGAAAAGATAAAAGTGTAAAATTACAGCTTAAAGTTAAAAAGGGTGGATGGTCATTGGCTAGAAAAAATAAGAAATTTAGAATAACTTTACACTTTTCACTGTAATTTTTAATTTTTCGTTTTTAATTTTTCGCTAAATGAGAACCATCTTCCATATCGATATGGATTCGTACTTTGCCACCTGCGAGCAACAAGCGAATCCTTTTTTACGCGGCAAGCCGATCGCCGTCTCCGGGCATCCCAGCAGGCGCACGGTAGTGGCTGCCGCTTCGGTAGAGGCAAAGCGGTTCGGAGTTAAATCAGCTATGTCAATCCAAGAAGCAAAAAGGTTGTGCCCTAACCTTTATTTTGTATTGGGCGATCCGGAAAAATATGTTCACCTGACTAAAAAGATTATTAACATTTTCCTTTCTTATACGAATTTGGTAGAAGTGGTCAGTATTGATGAAGCCTTTATGGATGCAACTGATATTCAAAAAAGGCATGGCGGTGCAATCAAGATAGCCAAAGAGATTAAAAAAAGATTAAAGCAGGAAATCGGCGATTGGATGCAGTGTTCCATTGGAATCGCTCCGAATAAAACAATCGCTAAATTGTGCTCTGGCTTAAAAAAGCCGAATGGCTTGGTGGTTATAACTGAGAAAGAAATTCCTTTTTTGCTGAAAAAAATAGAATTGACTGATCTGTGGGGCATTGGAACAAAGACCAAACAAAGGCTGGCTTTAATGAATATCCATACTACCACCGATCTTCAAAAAACACCCCTTTCTGCCTTGATTAAGGTATTTGGAGAAGTGGGATTTCACCTTCATCAAATGAGTTTAGGAAAAGACGATTCTCCAGTGCATTCCTATTACGAAGAAGAACAAGAAAAATCCATGGGGCATCAGTATACCCTACTCAAGGATACTCTTAGTAAAGATTATTTAAAGCATGTTTTGTTTAAGCTTTCCGAGCGAGTGGGCCGAAGGTTAAGAAAAGCAAGGCTTTCGGGAAGAGTAATCAACATTACCATTCGTCATTCTGATTTTAAAACCTTTACCAGGCAAAAGGTTTTTAGCTTCTATACCAATGACGGTTACCAGATTTACGAAATGGCGCTGAAAATATTCAACAAACTGTCGTTAAAGCAGCCGGTAAGGCTAATCGGCGTAAGCGTCAGCCAATTAACTAAGCACGCCCAGCAGGCCCTTCCGCTGGCCTGTTCCCGAAAACAAAAAAACATCCTTACTGCTATGGACGAAGTAAATAACCGCTACGGCGAATTCACCATTCAGCGCGCTGCCTTGCTGGCTACTAAAAAACTCAGCAAGGATATTGCCGGTTATGGATTAATGCGTAAATTTTAATAATTAGTTTTCTCTTTTAGCTAAAAATTCCTTCAGCTTTTTAAAAGCGACTCCCCGGTGACTGATGCTGTTTTTTTCTTTATCGGACATTTCCGCAAAGGTTCTTTTTTCGCCTTTGGGAATGAAGATTAAATCATAAGGAAGTTTTGATCTCGGTTTACCGGTTGGCTCTTCAGCAATCTGCCCCTTCACCTTTCCGGAAAAAATCCAATTCCTCCCTTCCGGGGTGTAAAGCACCACTACCGTCTTAAAATAAGCTTTGCGTTCCTCTTTAGGAATTCCTTTCAACTTGCCCAAAGTATAATCAATCAGGTCACGATCAGAGGTATTTTCTCCGGCCCAGCGGTGGGAATGAACTCCTGGAGCGTTATCCAAAGCCTTGATAAACAACCCTGTATCATCCGCCATCGCCCACTCACCGGATTTTTCCGCCACCAATCTGGATTTTTTTAGGGCGTTTTCCTCTAAAGTCTTTCCGTCTTCCACAATATCCTCCGTTATTCCTGCTTCATTGGCACTCAATACCTCAAGATCAAGCTCCCTTAAAAGCTCCTTAATCTCTTTGACTTTGCCGGGATTATGGCTGGCAAAAATCAGTTTCATCTTTATTTAAGATAACCAAAGTGCTTTAAGACCGGGATAATATTCGATGCTACATTTTTGGGAAGATTATTAGTATCAAACCATTGCCATTCCCGAATATCCTTTCCTGGCTTTATTTCGCCCACCCGACGGGCCCCATAGTGCACCAAAATGACGTCGACGGCTCCTTCCTCCGTTTCCTTTTTGGTATAGGTAATGAACGGCTCCTCGATTAACACGTCAATTTCGATTCCCATTTCTTCCTTAACTTCACGTTCGGCAGCTTCGATTAAATTTTCTTCAAAGCTTTCCACTTTTCCTCCGCAGAACTTCCACTCGTTAGAGTCACCGTGCTGGTTTAAAAGCACCTTATTGTGCTCAACGATTACGGGGCCGGCGGCAATAATTATTTTTGGCTGCATATTTTATCGTTTAATTGTTACTTAGTCTTTTTAATACTTTGTCTTTTTCATAGGCGCTCAGCCCGGTTTTTTTCACCACTTCGCGCATTACTTCAATGGTTTTATCGTAAGTGGGCCGATCGACAAAAAAGGGAGTGCCGTCTTTGCCACCGTGGGCAAAGCTGTAGCGCGCCGGGTCTTCGTAAGAGGGGTTGGCGCCATAGACCACTTCGGATACCAGCGCCAAGGCCCGGATTGTTTTCGGACCGACCCCTTCCAGTGCCAGAACCTTTTCGTAATTTTCCGGCTGGGCTTCGCATAACTTCCAGATGATTTTTTCCAAATATTTGCTTTTAGAAAAATCTTCACCCAAAACGGGATGGGAATTAAATTCGGTATTAGCCAACTGGAGCAGGGTCAATTTATCTTGGCCCTTTTTTAAACTGATCATCGTGGAAAGATCGGAACTATGCTTTCGGAGCAGCTCAATATCGTGCATAATGGTCCGGTAGCCCTCCTTTACCAAACCTACGGCGACTTTGCGACTTTGGTCACTTTTTCGGGCGGTCATATTGAGCGTTTGGTTGTTCCGGTCGATCACATCAGAAATTATTCCACTGTGCGGTTCCACAATTAGGTCATTGATGTTTTCAGAAAACCAATGATAGCGTCGGGCTATTTGACTTTCGGTGTTCATCCCCTGCTGAACTACGGCCCAGGCGCCAATTCGGGCCTGCCCTGAGCGGCGTCGAAGGGAGAAAAAGAAAGTGTGATGATAGATTTGAAACCCATCCTGCACCAGAGCGCTATCCACCTTGGCGCTCATCCGGGAATTATAAACCAGCTTGTTGGCTTGCTCCTCGGGCAGGTTGATTCTTTCCCCCCATTCCAAAATTTGATCCGGCGTTTTGCGGGAAGTTTTTCCTTTGCCGCCGCAGATAAAAATCCCTAAATCCCTTTCTTGAAAGCGGATTGCTTCTTTAAGCGCCGCCGTTAGGGTGGTGGTGAGACCGCTGGCATTCCAGTCAAAGGCCAAAACGGTTCCCAAAGATTGAAACCAAACCGGATCCGCAATTCTTTTAATGAATTCATCCGGACCGTATTCCGCCACCAAAACTTGAACCATCTCTCGGCCAAGCTTAACCATCCGCTGAAAGAGCCAGGGCGGGCATTTTCCCCAATCTAGAGTAAATGTTGCTACTCCCCTTTGCATTTATTTTTCAGTAATTACCATTATTTTTTTAGGTAGCAGATCAATTGAAAATCGCTTGCTTAAAGGTAATAATTCCCCATCAGCCTGGGATTGCAGCTCATCTTCTGACTCTATTATAACATTTTTAGCCGTGAATGTATGAACCTCCGGGAGCTTAAGATGGGTTCCCTTGGTAAATTTCGGAAGATGACGCAAGGCATAGAATCGGCCCACTTTATCCACTAAGCAAACGGTAAACAGCCCATCATCTATTTTAGCTGACGGCGCAACATTGAACCCGCCGCCATAGGCTTTTCCATTACAGGTAGCAACTAAAAGAATCTGCTTTTCTATTATATGTTCATGATCAAATGTTATTTTAACTTTTCTGAATTTATACGTAGCTAGAGTTCTCAGAACCGCCATGAGATAGGCTGGATATCCACTAATGTATTTAGTGAACTTACGGACTCTTGAAGCTGCCTCCCCGTCGAATCCGACTCCCAAGCCATTAATAAAATAATACTGATTATTTACCAGACCAAGGTCTACTTCTTTTATCTTACCCTCAAGCAAGATTTTTAGATCTTTCTTTAAATTTCGGGAAAGACCAATTTCTTTAGCAAAATCATTGCCGGATCCAATCGGGATAGTTCCTAAAATGGCAGAACTGTCCACTATCCCATTTACCACCTCATTAATCGTGCCATCACCCCCTACCGCCACAATTACTTCAAACCGGTGGGCGGCTTTTCGGGCTAGATTAGTGGCCTCTTTGGGCTGTTTAGTAAGGACTGTTTCATATTTAAGATTGCGTCCTTGACAAAAAGACTGAATTTCAGACAGATGGGAAAGCTTTCTCCTCTCGCCCGCTTTGGGATTCACGATAAAATAGTATTTTTTATCCATTTTTTAATTCTTCCAGCTGGATTGATTTTTCTTTAGTAAAACTTCCCACGCGTGTTCTTTCTAAATCAGCAAGTAAGGCACCGGTTTGCAGCTTACTTCCTATATCGCGCGCTAAAGACCGGATATAGACTCCTGGTCCTGTCACCGCCCTTAATCTAAGATAAGGCCACTGATACTGCAAAATCTCTATTTCTTTGATCTCGACCTTACGGGATGCTAGGTTGACCTTTTCTCCCTTTCTGGCTAATTGATACGCTTTTTTTCCTTTTATTTTTACGGCACTGTAATCAGGGGGGCGTTGTGATATTTCTCCTTTGAAACGGCTGACTGTTTTTTTCACCTCGGCAAGCATGGGCTTTTTAGCTACTTTTGTTTTCTTCTTTGCTCCTTCTTGGTCATCAGTGGTACTTTCTTCGCCCAGCTTGATTGTAGCAATGTATTCCTTTTCCTTCTGCACAACATTATTCAGTCGCTTTGTCGCTTCCCGGCCAATTCCGACAACCAAAACACCCCTGGCCAACGGATCAAGGGTGCCGGCATGCCCGATTTTCTTAATGCCGGTTATTTTTCTTAACTGATTGATAATATCGTGGGAAGTCGGGCCTTTGGGTTTATAAATGGCCAAGATTTTATTCATCATTTACTGACGGCGATATAAACCGGTCAAATCCGCCTTCCCTAAGATATAACTCTGCATTTCCTGTTCCAAAGCCGCTTTGTCCGCGCTAGCGTCTAATTCAAGCATGGCGTCAAGCGCGTAAAGTTTGAAGATATAACGGTGCTCCCCAGAAGGAGGACACGGTCCGCCATAGCCGGCCGATCCGGAGCTGGTTATTCCTTCTACTGCTCCTTCCGGAACACTATTCTCTGCGATTTCTGTTGTGGTCGGATTAATGTTCCAAATAGTCCAATGCACCCAGGTCCCTGCTGGAGCATCCGGGTCATCCATAATTAGTACTAAACTCTGGGTATTGTCCGGCAGTTCTGAAAATGTCAACGGCGGATTAACATCCTCTCCGTCACAACTGTATTTAGCGGGGATGGATTGATTATTTTGAAAAGCGGAACTGGTTATTTTCATTGGCACCTCCTTAGTGATTAATTCTTTTAAATTTTCCACGGATTGGTTAGCAATTTCATTGACCGCGCTTTGGGAAAAAAAGTAAAGACCGGTTCCCACAATCACGGCCACGAAAATTAGGATAAAAGTAAATCTGCTCATAGTTATATTTTACTAAATTTAAACGAAAAGATAAAAGTGAAAATTACAATCAAAAGTTAAAAATGCGGATTGCTATTAATAAGAGAACAGAAAATAAATCCCAAATAATTTTGCACTTTTAATTGTTTTTTAATTTTTCGTTTTTAATTTTTCACTTCCAATCAATAATCTCTCCATCTCCTTATTATTAAGCTTACGATAGCGGCCAACGGATAAGTCGCCTAATTCAATATTACCGATTCGTACTCTTTTTAATTTTAGCACATTATATCCGAATTTCTCGCACATTCTTCGGATTTGCCTGTTTTTGCCCTCCTTAAGCACAATCGAGAATTCTTTGTCCGCCAGTTTTTTTACTTTGGCTGGCATAGTTTTATAGCCATCCATTAAGATTCCCCCTTCCAGACCATTCATAAAATCGGGGGTCAAACTCTTATCCACCGTCACCAGATATTCTTTTTCAATTTTATAGCGCCCTTTTAGAATTTTGTTGACAATCGTTCCGTCGTTGGTCAGCAGAATTAAACCAGAACTATTTACATCTAAGCGGCCGACGGGGTAAATTCTTTCCGGATAATGAAGGTAATCAACAATATTGTCTTTTGATTGAAGATCAGTGGTACAGATGATTCTCACCGGCTTGTGAAAAGCTAAATAGATTTTGCTTTGGGATAACTTGATTTCTTTGCCGTCTACAAGCACTCGCTCCCCCTGCTTGACTTGGTCACCCAGCTTAGCTGTACGACTATCTATTCTAACTCTGCCTGCTTCGATTAGTTTGTCCGCCTGCCTACGAGAGCAGTAATTGGCCTGAGTGAGAAATTTATTGATACGTATAGAAAGCATAAAATAATTTACTAAAAATGGACTTGAACTCAAAGCACTATCTATGTTGAATTTTCAATTCTCAATTGTCAATTTTCATTTAATTTCTAATTTTCAATTTCTAATGAGTGCTAAATTCGCGGTTTGAAAATTAAATCATTGAGAATTAATTGAAAATTGTGAAATGAAAATTGATAATTAATTATTGGTTATTATTTGAGATTTTCCACCCGAGGCGGATCTGCCTCAGGCATGAGGAATTTGTAACTTGGAATTTGATTCAGAGTTTCCTTTTTTAACTCCAAATCTAGCCTCGCTATAATCCGTTCTGCTTCAGAATCTGAAGCAAACCTCGGTTGGGAATAATCTTCAATAATCACGGGATGGAATTCCAGTTCGGTAATTCCTTCTTTTTTGAAAACTATTTTAACTACCATCCCTTCTCTGGTTCCCTGCGACCACATTTGATCAAACACAAAGTTTCCCAGGCTGTAGATAATGTATCCTCCCTGGTATTCTTCTACCGTCTCCACCACATGGGGGTGATGGCCAATGACCAACGTTGCCCCTGCTTCAATGGCCTGATGGGCAAATTCTTTCTGATGTTTATTAGGAACAAATTGGTATTCGGTACCGGCATGCATAGTGACTATCACAAAATCAGCCTGCTCTTTGGCCTGTTTTGCCGCCTCGCTCATTTTGGCGGAATCCATTAAGGCCACTTGGGAAGAATTAGAATCGGTGTAGCTGTAAGCTAAAAAAGCGAATTTTATTCCCTGTACTTCTTTAATAAGAGGTTGGTAGGCGTCCGCCGCTGTTTCGCCAGCGCCAATAAAATCAATTTCTGCTTCTTTTAGATATTTAAAAGTATTCTCCAGTCCTTGCCGACCAAAATTCAGAATGTGATTATTGGCCAAAGTTAAAACATCAAATCCAGCATAAGTTAAACCTTCCGTTACTTCCGGATCCGCTCGGAATGCCATTTCTCCGGTTAAAATCTCGCGACCCGGCGTAAGAGGGCTTTCTAAATTGCCGAAAGTCAGATCAGCGCTTTTTAATAAATCAGCCGTTTTTAAAAAAGGATAGCGGTAGTCCCCATACTTGGTCATTTTAGAACCAACCACGCGCGAAAGCATAATATCACCAACGGCAATCAATGATACCTGGGGATCGGCTATTTTTTCTTCCGGCGCTTTAGGAAAATTAAGCGGTAGAATTTCTGATTCGACAGTTGAAGCATTGCCTCCAAAATAAACAACTAAAATCACGACCAATGCCAAACTTGCGCAGATTCCCAGTATCCAATAAGGTTTATTAGGAATTGTAATCATCCTTCTGAATTCTAACAAAAAACCGCCTAAGGAGCGAATGAGACGGTTACCTCCCTTTCTGAAGGGTCTAGGAAATTTGCTTATTGTTTTTTCTTCTTTGCTCCCAGCCCCGCACTTCTGATTCGTTCAGGCCGAAATAATGTCCAATTTCGTGATAAAGCACCTTTTGAACCAGTGCTTTGGTTTTTTGGTCATCGTTGCTGGCCAGCTGTTCAATTGAATTTTTAAACAAGGTGATTTTATCGGGCAGAACCAAAGAGTAATTTACCCCTCGTTTGGAAAGAGGAACTCCCTGGTACAGCCCCAGTAGGGTGCCGTGAAATCTAATTCCTCGTTCCTGTAATTCCGCTGGCCGGACTTCTTTTTCTACCACAAAACCAACATTTTCAATTTTTTTCTTGAACTTTTCCGGTAGGGCATCAAAGGCATCTGCGACTGTCTGTTCAAACTCTATTTGGTTCATGAAAATATTTTAAGTGATCAATAATCATTATAGCAGGCAACGGCTGCCTTTTATTTAAAAAGCTCCAGATTTTTCATTGCACCCTTCGGGCGCGCCGCGGGGACTATCTGAACCTACATCTGAAGTTTTGTAATACTTGGTTAAACAACAGAAATAACTTTCATCCAATTATCTACAGTAATAGTTTTATCAAAATGCTTTTTAATTTCTTCAGAAGAAGTAATTAACTCTTGGATCTTGAAAACTGTATTTTCAAATTGTTCTAAAAATTTAAATGGTTGAATAGAAAAGGTTACAAGTGCATATTTTTCAATATTATATAGTTTGTTTAAAATTAATGGCTTTATTATTGGTTCATTGGGGCTATTACTTAAGTCAAAATTAACCTTGAAGAAAAAACAATTATCATTCATTATTGTTTCTGGTACTAGTTTATTTTTACTACAAAAATTCGCTAATTGTTCAAAATAAAATCTATTAAATGCCTTCTGTTTATCTACACGATGATAAAGTTGATAATTGTTATGTACAAGTGCGTTACGTAAAATTTTTATACCAGATATTTCTATTTCGGAGAAATTAAAATAATCCTTAAAAAAGTAGCTTCATCTTTCATTGAAATTTCCATGAGATACTCTATTGCGGTTCTTGCTATCATTAATGCTGAAAAATATGGATATTGTTGAACTTCTTTAGGAAACGGAAATAGTTTACCTTGCTGCAGTAATATATGTCTACGCATTAAATACAGTGGCGAATATCCCTTGATACTTTCGCCAGATGATAAGTAATCTTGCGAATATTCTTCTTCGCTCTTTTTTGGATTATAGAAAAAAAATTCAATTTTCCTATTTAATTCCATAAAGATATCATTTAATTAAGCAAGTAATTGTTTTTTATAATTTTTAATAATTCGATCCAATTTTGCAGTTTTTTCAAAATGACTATTTAAATCTTGCCTACTTTTTACTTTTGAAATACTATCTTGTCCGCCCTTCTCATGGGTGATTATCCAATGACACGTTTTACTAATAGTCAAAGTAGGCTCTGAGAAAATATGTGTTACATACATTATAGCATCATCAATTGTTTTAATACCTATTGGGTTTGATATTCTGGTAATATACAAACGGCTTGCAATAATTTTTCTACAGATTGCGTCCTCTGAAGCAGTTGGATTGGACCCCTTTTCATTTTTAAAAGTTAGGATTATTCGTTTAATCTTCTTTCTATCATTGCCGACAATTTGACTGAATAGTACAAATAGCCCAAAAAGAATTAATAGAGCAAGCCCAATCTTCCAGGATGAAATAAAAACTATAATAATACCACTAAGAAGACCGATCCAAGAAAGTATTGGCGACGATTGACCTAACTGAAAAGCTTGCCATATTCCAAATATTAATAATACTATTCCAATAAATATCCACATGATTAATTATGGTAATTAATTATTCTAATAATTCAGAATATTTATTAATAAATTCATATACAGTTTCTGATGTAATAATCACTCCTAAATTTTCATACTCGCCTATACTTATAGCAGTCGGTATTCCTAGTTGACATCCAAATCTATCAACTGCCAATCCCCCTGAATTTCCAGAATCGACCTTTGCTGAAGTTAATATCGTCTTACCATCATCAGGAAAATTACTAACCACTCCTTCTGTAATTGTTAATGAATTATTACCACTTGAAGCGGGATAGCCAAATATTCTTACTGGCTCACCAAGTCTAATATAATCCTCAACACACAAATCGGTATCGTCAAACGCAGGAAAAGTGTTTGGATATTGACCATAAGAATAACCATCTTCATCTACAACTACATCATAAATTTCTAAGACGGCCAAATCATATTCATCGCTAAGTTCAGGAATGACAACTGGATCTGCGTAATATATTTCGATTGGCACACCTGTATCAGGATCAGGCAATGTAACCAAACATCCATAATCTGGGGTTAATAGTTCGGTTTCGGTCTGAGGAATAACATGCGAATTTGTTATTAATATACCATCATCAGTCCAAATCGTACCCGACCCCCAATATCCTTCCTCTTCGTTATCTGCAAACGGGCAAAAAATGCTAACAACGGAAGCTGAAATATGATTGACTAAATCCGCGTTGAAATCCAACGCAGTAGAAACTGGGATATCTTCATTGATGTCTACTAAATTTGTAGGACCGTTGGAGTTATTAATAAAAATAAGTACCGAAATGACGGTTATGATGATTATCCCAAAGAAGCCAACTACAACTACTGACCATGCCTTATTGTTAGTTAATCGCTGAAAGAATGAATACCTAACCTCATTGCCGCAATTGGAACAGTATCTCGATTTTCTGGGAATGTTGAACCCACAGTTATCACAAAACATACTATTTGTTTACATAAGTATTTTTAACTCTCTTTGACTGCCTGAAATAAAGTAACCAAATTATGCAATAAATTATTCCGCGAATCGTGGCGGTATAAGGTGAATCTGATGTCTCAGTGCTTGAAACAGATGACCAAGAGTTTGCCGAACCAATCATAAACAGAATAATAAGGTTTTCAACTAAGAACAATCCTAACATTATTGTCGTATGCCTTACCGCATGTGGTTTAATCTTAATAAGCAAATATACTGCGTAAAATGAATACAAAACTAATCCTATATCAAATATACTCCACAAAGTAATGGGTGGGGTAAAAGCATATATTAAAATTAATATTATCGACAATACAATACCAATAATAAAATACGTAAGCCATCCACCTACACCTACTAAACCATCAAATTCATCCCCCTTTTTAATATTAAATTCATCAATCAGGCGCAATATATCTTTACTTTTTATCTCATCATGAATAACTTTTTCTTTTTTGACATTTTTGAAATTTTCCTTTAAATATCTTGAGCGTACCATTGTATAACCATTTTCATTGCCAAAGATAATTATCTGACTACCTTGCTTATATAGAATTACCACCGCCGCTTTTTTGCCTTTACCCTTTTGGTAAACAAAGATATTTTTGCGATTTAACTCAGTTTTAATAGGAATATAATCACCTTTTTGTTCAATATAGTGGCGCGCAACTGATAAATTATTTATTTCGGTATCAGTAAAGCGATAAGCCCAGATGTAGTTATTGTCCTTGGTTTTTTCTCTAATTGTTTTTGTTTTATTTTGTATAGAAGTAGTATTAGTAGAAGTCCCGCAAAATTGACAAAATTTTGCATTTTCCAAAATTTTTTTCCCACATTTTGTACAAAACATAAATTAAAATAATTAATAATGAATTAGTATGCATTAAATTGTTGTGGGTCAACATCAGTAGTCTCTGCTGTACCACCTACTACTGGATTAAGAGTCACCTCAAAAATCGTATACTCGAGATCTGATGTTATAAAATCAAATGTCTCCTCAAAAACCGAGTATTGAACATTACGTCTAAAATTTTGACTGTCTGAATCCCAATCAGCCCCTTGTGCAAAAGCAAGCCAATATACCCCGTCTGATATATCAGCAACAGTATATGTGTTATTGACCTTAATATATACTGTGAGTACAGATGTGCCATCTCGAACGAGTTTTGCTACCGCATCTAAACTCGTCCCATTTTTTATTTGAAGTTCACCATATCCATCAAGATAACTGATATTTTTCTTTAATATAGTCCCATTATCAAGAGAAAACGCCGGGACTGAAGTATCAATTTCCACAACATCTCCAGATGGTTGAGTATTTGGCGTTGGGAGAGGTGCCTTTATCCCTCCACTATTGCTCGATGAATCAATTCCTAATAGTATCCAAATAAATATAGCTGCTCCTAATATCACCACTACATATTTATTAAGTAGAAATTTTTTCAAGTTAATTTTATGAATTGGCCTTGACATTCTTAATCTAGTTTTTTTTTGCTTAATATCTGCATTAGCTTTAGGTATGTCATTTGACTCATTTACATCTTCGTGTCTCTGCACTTTCTCCACAATGGTCCTTTTACAATGAGAGCATTGTTCACTTTCTGGCGGTATTTCAAATTTACAAAATGGGCATAATTTTCTACTGTACTTACCTTCAACATTAAAAACTCTTTCCCCACAGTGCTGGCAGAATTCATTATTTTGAGAAATTTTTTTACCACACTTTGTGCAAAACATAATTAATTAGGTTAATTATTGTTTAATTTTTTACCACAATTCCTACAAAAACCTGCCTTACTAACATTCTTATAAGCGCAATATTTACAGTGTAATGCTTTACTGCTCTGATTAGTAGGCCTGGTATTAGAATTGCTCAATGATGTATCAATTAATTGCTTATTCTCTAATGTTGCTCGTACCTTCTGTTTATGCTCCTGATCAGTAATTCTACCATTTATTAAATCTGAATTAAAATTTGCTAATTGTTTTAAATTTTCCACCTCTTTTCTTTCAATTTTAGCACCATATGTACAAACTGGGCAGATTAATAAATGTTTGTTTTCATAAGGAAAAATAGGAATAAAAAATAGTGTAAACCAAGTAGAAATACTTACTAACTGCCAGAAATTTTTATTGTGACAATTGGAGCAGGTGTATTCGAACACCGGCCCGTAGTTTTTAGTTTTTTGATGACCCCATCCAAAAATTATCATAGTTGTTAAAATTTAGCATTTTATATTTAATACCTAGAGTCATCTTTTATCACAATTACTAATTAAGTAATTATTATAACTTTCAATTTTTGAATCATGTTCTTCAACGCTTCCCTCTGTGGCTATAATTCTTTGTTCTAATAAAGTCGCCTGGGCACTATATTGGTCAACTTTTGCATTATAACTATTTATAGATTCTTCTGAATACTCATCTACATACATATTTTCAATCTCATTCCAAAGTTCCTCCAGTCTATTTATATCTTCAGTGTAGTCAACATTAGTAAATAGTGATTCTGCCTTGTTAGCATGATATTCAGAACAAAGATATAATCCCACATTAACTAAATTTTGATTAGCATTTGGATCACTTTCATTAGCAAAATAAGCCCACGTAAAAAAACCCAATACTGCAATAATAATTAAAGCCGGTTTCCACGTATTTTTACTTAATTTTAATTTCTTAGATTTTTCATCTTGCACCAAGTTGGTTTGTTTAATATTTTGGGGTTCTTCTGTACCATCGATTTTCTCACCACAATATTGACAGTATCTATCATTAGCTAAAATTTTTTTACCACATTTTATGCAAAACATATTATTTCTTATTCTTAATAATCAAACCTACCAGAAATCCAATTACAATAACATCTATTACCATCCAGATACTTTTATTATAAATATAGATTGGGATTATAGGATTAAAAAGAATAACAATTACTACTAAACTCCAAAACCAAAAATTTTTCTTCTTTAGAACATCATATAAATAATATGCATAGTAAATTGCTACACCGGTAACAATAATTTTCAGGAAAGTATAATAGCTATATAAGGGCCAATCAATAAATGATAGTAACAAAACTATAATAGCAATTAATGCAGGTATTTTATTCAATTTTTTTGATTCCTTTTTTGGCACTTTGCTTTCATTCAATTCTTGCTTCGATTTTACATATTTCTGCTGTAATAAATCCGTATTACGTTCATTTTTCTCTATTTTATCAGTTTCTAATACCTCACTAGACAAGAAATAAAGGTTATTTTCATACTTAATGATATCATGCCCAATAATTAAGTTTATTTTGTATCTATATTGCCTAATATGGTTTTCATCGTAATCTTTCGCAAAATCGAGATAACCGCCAATATCAGTCACCGTTCCCGACTTATTAGCACAAAGAAAAACGAGCACCCGATATGAGTTGCCCGTTAATCTAAGCTCCTTATTGTTCTCATCAAGAACCCTTTTGGTATTTGTATCAAGAATAAAATACTTGTGGTTGTAAATCATATTTAATCCATTAGCTGATCTAAGGTTACCTCTAATCCTTTAGCAATTTTAGAAACTGTTTTAATTGACGGATTTTCAATAACGCCTGATTCAATTTTGGCTGGGGAGGAGGGATTCGAACCCCCGATCGCGGCGCCAAAGGCCGCTGCCTTGCCACTTGGCTACTCCCCAAAGTATTCCTAGATTAACTGAAAAAAGAGGTTCGGTCAACCAAATCCTCTTTTTTATTCACTATTTAAACTCTCAAATAACGGCCAATGGCAATCATGCTACTAATCACGCTGATTACTACCGAGATTATTATTTCCAGCCCCAGGATATTCCAGAAATTAGCGGTAAAGTAGCTGAACATTTTGAAATCGTATCCTTCAAACAGGTTATTGATGTAAGGGGAAACGGCCGATAATAAGGGATACAAAATCAAAATAGTAAGAATACTGGCCAGTAGAGCGTAAAGAATGCTTTCTATGATAAAGGGTAGTCGGATAAAGATATTATTAGCCCCTACTAAGCGCATGATTCCTAATTCTTCCCGCTGGGTATAAATGTTCATCCGAATGGCATTGAATACCACTAATATAGCAACAAGAATAAAGATCAAACTGACCCCGATCCCCACTTGATAAATACGATCGGTAATACTGGATAAACGATCGATCACCACTTGGTTATCTTCGAAATTACGGCTGGATATTAAATGGCTGTACTCGGAATTATCCAAATTAACAACGATATTGGAATAATCCTCCAATGCTTTTGCTTTTACCACTAAGGTGGCGGGCAAGGGATTTTCGGTCAACTCGGATAGCGATTCCTGAATAGTGGGATCATCTTGATGCTCGGCTCTAAAACTCTCCAATGCTTGCTCTTTAGAAATATATTCTACTGCTTTAACATCGGGCTGCGATTCTAAGTAAGCCTGAACGGCAAAGATTTTATCCTCCGGAATAGTAGGATCGAAAAAAAGATCAATATCCACTTTTTCCTTAATGGCATTAATGGCGTTATCCGCCACCACATTCAAAGTATAAACAACGCTGATGGAAAACAGGGTTAAAACCAAAATGAATACCGTTACAATTGATAACCAAAAATTCCTCCAGAAATTCTGAAATCCAAACTTGAAAATGCGGTATAGTGCAATGAAGAACATGAATTAGCTTGTTAGCTTCTTAGTTTCTTAGCTTCTTAGCTTTTTAAGTATTTGACTGTTTTTTTTAATAACCTAATAAGCTAAAAAGCTAAAGCCTAAGAAGCTATAAAATATACCTTCCCATCTTCTGGTCCGAAATAATCACGCCTTGATCAAGCGTAATCACTCTTTTCTTAAGCCCGTTAACAATACCGGGATTATGAGTTACCAGCACCACCGTTGTCCCGAATTTATTGATTTTCAGTAGCAAATCTATTATTTCTCTTACATTAATGGCGTCTAAATTGCCGGTGGGTTCATCCGCCAGAATAATTTTTGGCCGGTGCACTAAGGAGCGGGCAATTACCACTCTCTGCTGCTCGCCTCCGGAAAGCTGACGGGGGAAACGGTCCGCTTTGCCTTCTAGCCCCACTACTTTTAGAACCTGCGGGATAATGGTTTTTATTTTCTTTAGCGGAGCGCCGCTCACTTCCAGGGCAAAAGCGATATTTTCGAGCACTGTTTTTCTGGGTAGAAGTTTGAAATCTTGAAAAACTACTCCGATCTGCCGGCGCAAAACGGGCACTTCGGAATTCTTAATGTCGGTAATATCCCAGCCGCCGATGATGATTTTTCCTTTAGTGGGCTTTTCTTCAGCGATAATCAATCGGGCAATCGTAGTTTTTCCCGTTCCGCTCTGGCCCACAATAGAAACGAATTCCCCGGGTCTGATATGGAGATTGATGTTTTTTACGGCTACCGTGTCTTCGGAATAGATTTTGGAGACATTTTTTAACTTAATCATCCGCGGTAATCTAAAAAACTGTCCCTTTCGACAGCGCTGGCTTAATAAAACTATTTGAAAAAGTGACTTCGTTGATTGTTTTTGTTCTCGCTACTATCATTCTATATTTATTTTTTACTTATTATTCTGAATATGAGTAAACAAGCACCCCTGGAGCGGGTGACCGGATTTGAACCGGCGATCTTCTGCTTGGGAAGCAGACATTCTACCGCTGAACTACACCCGCCTGATCTTCCCTTACCCGCTATTTCTTTTTAAGAATTTTACTTACCTGATCGACCACTTCTTTCGGCAAAAAGTTCGCCTTAATCAAATATTCTTCTGATCCCAGTTTTTTTGCTTTAGCGCGATCTTCCGGGCTATCTAAATTGGTTAAAACTATCACCGGAATGTTCTTGGTTTTAGGATTTTTCTTAAGTTTAGCTAATAATTCAAACCCGACCCTTTTGTTGAACTCCACCACTTTGCCGTCTTCCCGCGGGATGATAATATCCAGCAAAATAAGTTTGGGTAACTCCTTTTCTGCCAATTCAGACCCGCTTTTGGCGTCTTTGGTTGCCAGCAACTCGTAGGGAGTTTCCCTAAAAACAGCCTGGTACATGGCGGTAAGGCTAGGCTCGTCTTCTACTAGCAATACTTTTTGCTTATCCATTTTATTTTTTGGTTAAAATAAAACGGTTTCAGTCAGATACTATCATACCAGAATAGGGGTCAGATGGCAACTTCCGCTTTTTTCTATTTAAGAGGCATAGTAATCGTGAAAGTGCTTCCCTGGCCTTTGCCGGGGCTTTCCGCCGCAATCGACCCACCTATCTCTTCAATTATTTTTTTAGAAATAAATAATCCCAAGCCTGAACCGTTGGGATGAATTTGGAGAACCCCTTCTCCGCGGACAAACTTGCTAAATATGTTCTTAAGATCGCTCTTGCTCATTCCAATACCGGTGTCACTAACCATTATTTTAATTTCGGAGCCCTGTTTTTCTATATTAACGTTCACGCTACCTTTAGGAGTGTAATGAATAGCGTTGTCAATAATATTATTTACTGCTTCTTTGAATTTAAGAGGATCCACAGTAATTTTAGGAAGTTTTATTTTTGGCTTATTAAATTTCAACTGAATGCCTTGCTTGTCTGCCAGGGGTTTTAACCCGTTTACTGAATCCTGCACTAAACCCTCGAAATTCACTTTCTGTAGTTCCAAATGCATTTTCTTACCTTCCAGTTCCGTAGCGTTTAAAAGATCGTGGATGATTCTTTCTAAGCGGTTGATTCCCTCATAGGCTTGATGAATAAACTTTTCCCGCTCTTCCTGGGAAAGCCCATCCTCCTCGGTCACTAAAGAAAGCATGCCCCGCACAATGCTGGTGGGAGTCCGCAGTTGGTGAGAAGCAATGGTCAAAAATTCGGATTTGATTTTTAAAAGTTCCCTTAAGCGCTTGGTGGCGCCATCCACTTTGTGCTTAAGGGTCAGGTTGAAGGTTTGAATCTCATTGTACAGCCGAGCATTTTCAATGGAAATGGAAGCTTGATTAGCTAGTGATTCCAATAATCTAAAATCTTCATGGGTATAGGCGTCTTTGGATATTTTACGTCCGATAAAAATTCAAGCGATTAAATTACCCTTGGCCATCAAAGGCAATACCACCGCGATGCTTAAACGAAACATTTGTTCCTTAGCGTAATTAATATTCTCTGGTGATAAAGAGGTTTCTTTAGAAGGTACTAAAAGTTCATCATAAACCAAAGGGCGCTTTAGACTAGAAATAATGTTGCGGCAAGACGGCTTATTGGCAATGTGAAGTAAATCGCTTGCTTGAAAACCTTCTACTCTGACAGGGCGATATGCCCCCTCGCCCACCAGAACCGCAATATTATCAACCCACATTGTTTTTTTAATCGTATCCACAATCACGTTTACCACTTCATTGAGATTCAAGGTGGCGGAAATACTCCTGGCGAAATTATTCATCGTTTCCTGATAATCATAAAGGCTGGTAAAGAAATATTTGTTGGCAATTCGCCTAAGCGCGCGTGCAGTATAAAAAAAGCCCAGCAGAAATAGTGGGGCCATAACAAGAGCAGAGAGCAATGCGCCAATGGTATACTGCCCGACAAACATATTTTCATCTACCCAAGCGACTATGTAATAAGCAATAAATATGAATATACCCAGACCAAAGTAAAACACAAATTTGCGGATGATGAAGCGGATGTCCATGAGACGATGGCGAGTTATAGCATAAGTAATAAAAGCCAACCAAATAATAGAAAAAATAGGCCCGATCCAGATTAATTCATAATTACCTACCCAAGGAAGCAAAAGATTAAAAAATACACCCACTACACCTGAAAAAAGCGTACCTAATAAAAAATATTTTAATTGTAATTTAACAGCACCGCTTGATATTAGATAATTTCTAAACAAATTAACAAAAGCAACTAAAAAATATGAAATAAACCACAGCCCATAAAAGTTATATAAAATTCCTAAACTTACTATATTTGTTGTTCCTAAAGCAATGTCTTTAATAAAATATTTTGTATTTATGGCAAAAATAAAAAAAATTAACGGGAGAAATGAAGAAAGAAAAAACGTTTTTGTAAATATTGTCCTTCTTTTCGGAAAAAGAAAAGAAAATTGAAATAGAGTTGTTGCAATTAATGCTGCAGAAATATAGTAAAAAATTGCCCATAAATGCGTTAGGATTAAAATAGTAGAAAGACGAAAAAATGCAATACCAGAAACCCATCCTATCACACCAACAATAAACCAAAGATAGATTTTATTTTCTAAAGTCCTGCTTTGTTTTAAAACTAAAAGGAATAATACAAATTCGAGAATCGCTTCAATTATTAAAAGATATTCGATTGTACCACTATTATTCATTATTGTTTTTTTAATACCGCTAAACCATGAACTAACAACGGTTCATATATTATAGGGTAAAGTCCGATTATTCGGACCTAAAATGTTTAATTATCAGCTTAAATAAAAGGTTTTCCTGATCTTTAAAACTTAATTTTCTCTGGTTGTATCTCCAGACGTATTCTCCTAGGTAGATTGGTAA
>Ga0210051_1001710_pt1 | contig 22234 bp, 27 predicted proteins | sample CryGey092014_all_FD_185464 | JGI IMG/M metagenome (GOLD analysis project Ga0210051, IMG submission 185464) | Groundwater microbial communities from aquifer - Crystal Geyser CG23_combo_of_CG06-09_8/20/14_all (SPAdes) (version 2) | ecosystem: Environmental > Aquatic > Deep subsurface > Groundwater... | reverse complement strand
TAACTTATCAGATTATTGAGGAGGTTTATAAGACAACCGTAGTGGTAAGGCAGAACCCGGTTTCTTTCAGGCCACATATATTCCTCGTTCCTAAAGAAAGGATTACTTAATAAAAAATACAAATGACAGACATCTGAGCAAATAGCCAGCCAAAATTTTTCTCGAGGAGAAAATTTCTAAAAATTTCTTGATTACATAGGAAAGTATATCGCATGGTACGGACAAAAAAATAATGGTTTTAGTTGTGGATAAATCATTTTTTCTTCTGTTTGTCTATCTTTATGGTGTAGTCCAGTCCTTCATAGAGGCCATAGCCCATGATTTTAGCCTCATAGTGTTCTGGTTGCATGATTCCGCTGCCACATTTCTCACATCTGAGCATATGTGGCCCGTGGATGAGCTCTTCTGGGAACATCAAGTCAAAGTCCTCCAGCACTTCATAAGGGATGATTTCCTGGGCCCCACATTTACCACAAACATAATTGACACCACTGGTTTTGGGGTGCTTGTTCTTTGACTTTCGTTGGAAAATTTGGAAGACCTTCCACATAACTAATGACTCCTCTTTTGATTAACCAATCAAATCCGCCAACTGTTTTATATTGGCTTCCGTCAAAGTATGTAATTTTGTAAAGGTGCATCTCTTCTCCACATTTATCACAGCTAAGAGGATCTTTCTGTGTATAATTGGTTATGTTTTTTCTCCAGTTGAATTTGCCAACTTCATTTTTAGGTGCAGGATCGAGTATCTGTTTGGCAATCTCATATTTGAGGTTTGATCTTCTGGCATATAGTCCAACACGACGAATCATCTTGAACTGTTTATCTGGAATATGCTGAACAACAGCCTTGATAAATTCAAGTTTAGGTAGTGTCTTGGTGTACTTTTTATTATTCTCCTCATAGATAAAAGTAACTGATTGACCATCATAGCCAATAATGCGTCTGTTAGAAATAGCAGGATGTCGAACATAGCGAGCGATATATTTTAGGGTAGAATGTCGTTTGCCACCCTTGATTGTTGGTTTGGCAAAGATAACAAAACCGTTTTTCCTGTTATCGAAACACCAATCGATTATTCTGTTCAGGTTTGGATTATTCGGTAGATTTTTTCTGAGGTTGGTGAGGATTTCATATTGCCACATTTTTCTATATATGCTGTAGTCAATGAAGTCGTTTATGTAGACCCATTCACCTTTCTTTGATAAACCACCAATGGTAATGAGGATGTGTACATGGAAGTTGGGTTTGAGGTCATCGCCGAAAGGATGTAAGACCAGAATCAGTCCCGGAGTTATCCTTACCTTTTTACGGTTATGCTGGGAAAAGATCTCCTGCAGGACATTGGCAGCTGTATCAAGGAGAAGCCCCTGTAATTTAGAATCGTCCTGGAAATATGGCCAAAGTCTGTCCGAGACTGTAAATACTATATGTCTGTGGGGAACATTGAGTAAAATATCGTTAAGCTCTTGAGACCAGATATCAGTGTGCTTTTTGCCACAGCGAGTGCAGATTCTACTCTTACAGCTGAAAGGGATGATTTTAGTTTCACCACAGGAAAGGCAGATGAAGGTAGCAAATCCATTTTCGGGATTACAACATTTGAGCATTTTCTCTACTTCATCGATAATTACTGGTCTTAATTGGTTGCCGTATAGAGATTTGAATTGTTCCCAATTATTATCGACTCTCAGAATATACTCAAATGTGATATCTCGGGGATCAGAATTGGGGAATAATCTCATCTGCACAGCCATAGTACAATAAGTATACCATTTTTTAGAAATAAGTCAAGATGCAATGCGCACTTAAAAGTTATGAGGGGCAAAGCCCCGAATTATCTTGCAGGTTCAAAAAAGTTTTTGCTGAATAGTCCTCAGGTTTTTCTGCTCTCTAAATCTTTAATATCAAAATATAACTGTTTTTTTCACTGGCGAGAATGACTTTATAGTAACCATTTTTAATTTAAACATCCTGTAGTCAAAGTTTTGTGAAAAATATCCATTTTCCCGAGGATAGTACTAACTCTGAACCAAGGATCCCAATGTTTAATTTGGTAAAGACAGTAAAAATAGAAGATATTCACCACTAATAAAATTTCATTTCCCTCTGCATTATGAAGTGGTATAGGGGGTACCTGCAAAGTATTTTTAGAAATGCAAAGAAAATCTGGCTATTTGCTCAGATGTCTGAATGAGTGCATAAACAATTGGTTCCTTTAATCTTGAAATTTGGAATTGTCTAAAAATTTTTCAGAAAACTTGACTTTTTTTAAAAAAATGATAAAATATATAGTAAAGGTGATTTTAATTGGCAAGAGAAATTTTTGAGCATTAAAATTTGTTCTTTAAATTTTTTGGAAACTCGTGTAAATCGAGTGCGGTTTTGCCACTGCGATAAGGAGGACCTATCTTTATGAATGTTCAATTTTATAAAATTGCAGAAGAAGTAAAAAATTTAGATTTAGTAGACAAAGTTTTTTTAAAAGAGTTATTTGAAAAATGGATTATAGAAGAAAAAAGGGAATTGATAAAAAAACATGCAGAAGAAAGTTTAAATGAATACAAAAGTGGTAAGATAAAATTTTCTTCTGTAAAAAATTTGAAAAAAGAAATTTATGAGCATTAAAATAGGTTTTAGTTCTTCTTTTAAAAAAACCTTTAAGAAAAAAACATATAAAAATAAAAACTTGGAACAAAAATTTTGGATAAATTTAGAAAGATTTGAAAATAATCCTTTTGAATCATCTTTAAAAACTCATAAATTAAGTGGAAAACTTGAAGGATTGTGGAGTTTTGTTGTAGAATATGATTGTCGAGTTATTTTTAAATTTTTAGAAGAAAATAAAGTTTTACTTATAGATATCGGTAGTCATGATGAAGTTTATTAAAATTTGTTCTTTAAATTTTTTGGAAACTCGTGTAAATCGAGTGCGGTTCCGCCACTGTGATTGGGGACGAAAGCTGCAATATGCCACTTGTAGGCGGGGACACTATTCTACCACCTTCGGTCGGTAAATAGGGACAGTCCCCTAAAGCAAGGAAGGCGCAGCAAGTAGGTTTGAACTCATAAGCCAGAAGACAGATTCTTCTATGAGACCTTCGAGAAAAGGTAGGGAAGGATTTTTATGAAAGAATTTCCCAGATTTCCCTTTTTCAGGAGTTCTGGGATTTTTCATTTTTAGAAAGGAGGTGGTGCCATGCCAGAATAAGAAGATGAGGTTGGTTTCTGGGAAGAACCAAATAGCCGGATAGGTAAAGGAAATCCTGGTGACCTGGCTACCGCAGGCAGGGATTCCAGGTGCTGCCCCGCAACGGTAATCTCCCGATGTAACATCGTGATGAGCCCGGACGATTGCCTATTTTGGAAAGTATTCTCGAAAGGAGGAGAAAGTGGATACTAAAAAAATTGGAAGTTTGTGGTTCACGGTTCTGTTTCTGATTTGTTTTTTTGTTGTGCATGGTTTTGCTTGGGAGCAGGAGTTTGAACTTGAAAGGATTGTAGTGACAGCGACAAAAGGGCAGGAAAGAGATGTGCAATTTATACCTGCGAATATCACTGTCATCACATCTGAGGATATTGCTAAGTCAAATGCCAGGACAATACCAGACTTATTGAAATCTGAAGTCGGACTGGTCGTTCGAGATATTCTCGGCAATGGTGGTCAAGTAAGTGTTGATATCCGTGGATTTGGTGAAGCAGCAGCAATGAACTGCACAATTCTTATTGATGGGCGAAGGATAAATAACATTGATATGGCTAATCCAGACCTCACCCAGATTTCACTTGCTCAGGTGGAAAGGATTGAGGTTTTAAGAGGTGGTGCAGGTGTTCTTTATGGAAATAATGCTGTTGGAGGTGTGATTAATATTATAACAAAGAAACCAGAAAAGAAGCGATTGAATGCAAGCATATCTTTTAATGCTTTTAATGGAACAGACTTTCGTTTTGGAGTTGAAGATGTGATAGAAAAATTTTCTTATTCCATAAGCGGAAGCCATAGATTCAGTGGAGGTTATCGCCTGCACAGCGAGATGAATGCAAGCGATGTGGGGGTGAGAATTGGAGCAGAAGAAAAAGATTCTGTTGTAGGCTGGGATTTGAACGTAGGTTTTCATCGGGATAATTACCAATTTCCTGGTTCTGTAAATCAGACAGATTGGGACTCCGGTTATTACTGGAAGACTTATACTCCCTATGATAAAGGAGAATCTACGGATTGGTATTCGAGATTAGTAGTGAAAAAATCCATCCGAGATTTAAAAACAGAGACAGAAATTTCTCTGCGTAACCGAGATGCAAAATCCTTTTTTGATTCCTGGGGTCTCTTCGACAGGCGATATACCAGGGTTCTTGGTGCTGGAGAAAAAATTTCCTATAATCTGTTTGGAGTGGATTTGTTAGGCGGGGTAGAATATTATAGTAATTCTTACAACATATCCCCCGATACTCGTACGGGAGATCCAACGGCGGTAAATGATGACCAGAGATTGAATCGCTATTCAACAGCAGGGTACTTTCAGGTGATAACACCAACTTTGTTTGACAGGGTGTTTCTTGAACTTGGAGGAAGAATTGAAGGTGTAAATCAACATTTTGTAGTAGAGAAAACTTCCTCTGATACATTTATTCCAGAAGTTCTGGATGCTCTTTCTGCTGGTTTAAGTCTGAAAATCTTAGAAGGAACAAATGCCTATGCAAGATGGGCAAAGTCATTTCGACTGCCAACAACAGATGAATACTACACCGGGATGAAGTATCTTTCCTTAAAGCCACAGAAAAGTCAAGATGTTGAATTGGGAGTGAAATATACTGGCAAAAAAATTGGCGCAAATTTTTCTTTATTCTTGATGCGAACACAGGATGAACTTTATTTTGATAATGGAGCATACGAGAACAAAAACTATCCTGACCCGACAGTCCGAATGGGTGGAGAATTGCAGGTTAAAGCGCGGTTGGCTAAATTCGCATCAGTTTCTCTGGGATATACACTTACAGACGCAAGGTTTGACACCGGTGGCACTGGTGTGTATGCCGGAAAGGAAATTCCACTTGTTCCAAGGCATAAAGGGGATATTAAACTGCTTCTAAATCTGCCACTGGATATAAATCTCGGTGCCAATTGTACGCTGGTTTCAGACAGGTGGTTTGGAAATGAGTATCAGCAGACATCTGAAAAAAGGAGACTCCATGGCTATACTGTAGTAGATTTAAAGGTCTCCCGCCAGTTTGAAAACATTCGCTTGTTTGGAGCGATTGATAACATAGGTGATATAAAATATGCAGAGTCTGGTTTTACTTGGGATGAATATGATTATACAACATGGCCATTTACTTTTCTTGGCCATCGCTATGGTTATTATCCTTCACCTGTGCGAAACTTCAGTGTGGGGATGGAAGTGAATATGTAATGTAGCGCAGGGCTTTACGCCCTGCTAAAAGGGACAGTCCCCCCTTCTTGCTTTCGCAAGAAAGCAGGGGGGACAGTCCCTATCGAAGGAGCCATTATGAAAAAAGGATTGATTCAAATATATACCGGGGATGGAAAAGGAAAGACAACTGCTGCAATTGGACAGATAGTCCGTGCACTCGGGCACAATTTGAAAGTATGCTATATTTCCTTTTTTAAGGACCCTGCAAAATGGAGTTATGGAGAGATGGGAATCTTGAGAAAATGGGGAGTGGATGTTTACCATTTTGCTACCAAGCACCCATGTTTTTATAAAAAGATAAGGAAAGAACTGGTTAGGCAGGAATGTCTTTGTGCACTCGGTTTTATTGCAGAGATTTTTGAAAGAGATTATGACCTTCTTGTCCTTGATGAAATAAACATTGCTTTAAGAGACGGTTTTCTTAAAGAAGATGAAATTTTATTACTTCTTAAGAAAAAACCAAAGTTGCTGGAAGTTGTCCTTACCGGGCGTGGAGCAACGCCAGAACTTATTAAAAGAGCATCTCTTGTTACTGAGATGAAAAAAATTAAACATCCCCTTGATAGAGGAACTAAATCGAGAAAGGGAATTGAGTACTGATTAGTTATTGAAATGAAAAAAGAAGGAAGTCTTACATTTAATTCTTTTTTTATAATTTCTCTTACCATGCATATCATTTTTATCCTTCTAACTTACAGACAAATTCAAAATAAACCGCAAGAGTTAATTCTGGAGGTAAGCCTTATAAATTTGATTGGCAAAAGACACCCTACAGCATTGAATATAAAAAAGGAAGTTGTACCTGAGGTTAAACAGGATATTCCTCCTGAACAGGAGATTATCCCTACAGAAGAGAAAATCTCAGTAGCACAGAATTCTGAGAATCCTCATGGTGCTACCCAAATTGTTAGCGAGAGTGGAGAAGGAGGGTCTACTACCCAGATAGAGAATCAACTTTTGATGAAATATCTACTACTTGTCCAGGAAAAGATTGACTCACAGAAAAGTTATCCAAAGAAAGCATTAGAAAAAGGAGAAGAGGGTATAATCCATGTAAAATTTACTATCTTAGCAAATGGCAATGTATTTGATGCGAGGGTTATTCTCTCATCAGGTTTCCCTGACCTTGATAAATCAGCAATATTAATGGTTAAGAGTGCCAGTCCTTTTCCTGCTCCACCACAAAATTTTCGTCTCACTATGAAACTGCCAATTACATTCAAGATATCTCATTAAGCGATTTCCGTATTGAATTATATAACCAGGAAACCAAAATGCGAAAACTTGACTTTTTGTACAAAACTGGTATAATTATACATTGTAGGGTGGAGGGAACGAAAAAAGAGAGGAACCAATATGGCAAGACTCGCGGGAACAAAAAAGAGAGAAAAATATTTCCGTGTTAATCTGACACTTCCTATTCACCTGGACAGGGTATTGGCTGACCTGGGACCAACAACCTGGGCAAAAGGAGGCAGTAAACTTCCCAAGACGGTAATTATGCGAGCCCTGGTAAGATTGCTAATGGAGTTGAAGATAGATGTCTCTGGAGTAAAGACAGAAGAGGAATTTCTGGAGAGGTTACGCCAGAGCATTTTAAACTATAAAAAGAAATAGTAGCGCCCCCTTCTTGCTCGCCGCGGCGAGCAGGGGGGGGGATTTTATTTTTTTCTCATTAATTTACACAAATACACATAAACATAAATTGTGGAGTATCTTATGCTCAGCCAAAATGTCAGGATATCTTTAAATTTCTCAGATGAACAAATCAAATTTCTTGATTCCCTTTCCAGGAAATGCAAGCATAATGGTGGTATCAGACTTTCCCGCAGCTGCATCATGAGATGCCTTATTAAAATTGTGAGTGAACTCGAGTTCGATTTTACAGATTTTGCAAAAGTCAAGCGTAAATAGAGAGGTGCTTATGGAGATACTAAAGGTCGCATCAAAATCTGAGGCAAAGTCAGTAGCGAACGCTCTTCTGGCAATATTCCAGAAGGGTGAGCAGGAAATTGAAATGCATATGATTGGTGCAGGAGCAGTCAATGAATCTGTGAAAGCAGTAATTATTGCCCGGGGAGCTCTGGTTACGCAGGGGAGGGATATCAAAATAACTCCTTCGTTTATGGATATAGAGATTGATGGAGTCAAAAAGACAGGCATAAGGATGAAAGTATCAGCATAATGACGGATAAATAATCCGGATTCAGACGGATTTGTCAGGCATACTTGACAGGTATGCCTTTTTTATTTGACAAAGTAAAAAATTGATATATAATATATACCAGAAAGTCTATCATATGGAGATTGCCACCTCGCCGCGGGGGTCGCAATGACTCTAATCAGGGAATAAACAGTGGAATGTAGAAAACAGAATAAAGATGAGAAATATATGGCAATGGCGATTGAGTTAGCAAGGAAAGCACAAAACCCAAGCCCCAATCCATATGTAGGTGCGATTCTGGTAAAGAACAAAAAAATCGTGGGCAAGGGTTTTCATCGCCGTGCCGGCGAATCACATGCAGAGGTCAATGCGATTCGTGACACTGGCACTTTAGCCCGTGGTTCAACTCTTTATGTCAATCTTGAACCCTGTGTTCATTATGGTAAGACCCCTCCCTGTACATGGGCACTAATTAATGCAGGAATCAAAGAAGTTGTAATTGGAATGAAAGACCCTAATCCATTGGTGAATGGTAGAGGTATAGCCGAACTTAAGGAATCAGGGGTCATGGTAAAAGAAGGAATTTTGAAAAAAGAAGCAAAAAGATTAAACGAAATCTATTTAAAGTATATAACCAGGAAAATGCCTTTTGTTATATTGAAAAGCGCGATGAGTTTTGATGGTAAGATTGCAACAATAAGTGGTGAGTCTAAATGGATTTCAAGTGAAGAGTCCAGACGATATGTCCGCAAATTGCGTGGTAAATTTGATGCAATTCTTGTTGGGATAAATACGGTGCTGATGGATAACCCTTCTCTATCCAAGCCCTGCAAGGTAATAGTAGACAGCAGGTTGAGGATTCCATTAAAAGCGAAAGTTTTGAAAAATCCACAAAGGGTAATTGTCGCTACGACCAACAGGGCACCAAATGCGAAAATAAGAAGACTGCAGGATTCAGGGGCGAGAGTATTAATAATAAAAGAAAAGAAGGGTAAAGTTGACTTAAATATCCTGATGAAAGAAATGGCAAAAATAGAAATTTCATCTGTGCTCATTGAAGGCGGCGGAGAAATTAATGCCAGTGCGATTGAGTCCGGTATTGTTGATAAGATTTTATTTTTTATAGCTCCTAAGATCATTGGTGGCAGGGATGCAAAGACACCTGTGGAAGGCGAAGGTATTAAGCGAATAGCCAGGGCAATACCAATTAGAAATATGACAGTCAAAATGCTCGGTAGAGATATATTGATAGAAGGATACATCTGGGGGTAAACATGAAAATTGGAAAAGTTAGAGAAGAAATTGACAGCATTGATTCTCAAATTCTGGATTTGTTAACCCTGCGGGGCAAAAAGGTTCTGGAAATTGCCAGGCTCAAATCCATTTCAGGAAAGGGTTATTATGCCCCGGACAGAGAAAAATTTATACTTGAGAGGTTATTTAAAAAAAACAAGGGACCTATTCCAAAAGATGGGCTGAAAGCAGTTTACCGTGAAATACTCTCATCCTGCCGGAACATCGAAGCGCCCCTGAAAGTTGCATATCTTGGTCCTGAAGGTTCGTTCACACATCTGGCAGCAATGGAGAAATTTGGCTCTTCAATGGAACTTATTCCAGCCAGTGATATTGCAGAAGTTTTTACTGCTGTAGAAAAAGATGAAGTTGATCTGGGTGTGGTGCCTGTGGAAAATTCCAGCGAAGGAGTGGTTACATATACGCTGGATATACTGGTAGATTCACATTTGAAGATAATTGATGAGATAATGCAGGAGATTGCACATTATCTCGCATCGCTGGAAAATGACATTCACAGGGTAAAAAAGATTTATTCCCATCCGCAAGCATTAGGGCAGACCCGGCTCTGGTTAAGAAATAACCTTCCTGGTGTGAAAGTGGTAGAAGTGGATAGTACTTCTGAGGCTGCAAGATTAGCATCTCTGGAAAAGGGAAGCGGGGCAATTACAGGAAAATTGGCAGCAAAGATGTATGGGCTTAATACTCTTCGTGCCCACATTGAAGACTTAGCACATAATTATACACGATTCCTGGTGATTGGGAAAGAAGGGGCAAAACGCACTGGCAAGGACAAAACTTCAATAATCTTTTCAGTGAAAGATAAGCCAGGCGCCCTGTACCACTGTCTGGCCGCATTCGCGCAGGGCAATATCAATTTGACAAAGATAGAATCTCGTCCTTCCAAAAAGAAGGCATGGGATTACATTTTCTTTATTGATATGGAAGGGCATATTGATGATTCGAGAATAAAAAAGGCACTCGACCAACTTGAAAAAATGTGCGTGTACTTGAAGGTTCTTGGGTCGTATCCCAGACAATAGTTGACAATGGATAACGAAGAGGATTATGGAGCAAAAGATGGAAAGATTAGCAAGAAAATGCATATTGAAAATAAAGCCGTATGTTCCCGGAAAGCCGATTGAGGAAGTAGAAAGGGAATTGGGCGGGTACCCCGATGTAACATCGGGGTGGGAAGCGATAAAACTTGCTTCAAACGAGAATCCATTTAGTCCACCCTCAGGTGTTTTGAAGGCAATAAGGGAGTATTTACCAAAACTCAATCGCTATCCAGATGACCATGGATATTATTTAACAGGTGCATTGGCGAAGAAGTATAGGGTAAAACAGGAAAACATAATTCTTGGCTGCGGCAGTGATGAGATTATGGAACTGGTTTCAAAGACTTTTCTTGAACCCGACGAGGAAGTTATATTCGGGGACCAATCATTTGTAATGTACAAAATCATCACACAGATTATGGGTGGCAAGCCAGTTGCAGTGCCATTGAAAAATTATACATATGATTTGATAGCAATAAGGAGGGCAGTTACAAAAAAGACAAAAATTGTTTTCATTGCAAATCCCAATAATCCAACAGGAACAATCGTGTGCGATAAAGAGGTCAGGCAATTTATCAGAAATATGCCAAAGAATATTATCATAGTCTTTGATGAAGCGTATGCTGAATATGTGGAGTCTAAAGATTATCCCCGCAGTCTTGAAATTGTGCAGGAGAATCGCAATTGCGTAATGTTGCGCACATTTTCAAAAATTTGTAGTCTTGCGGGTTTACGCATAGGCTATGGCATTGCCAATCCACAACTTATTGCCTGTCTGAATCGCGTGCGCCTGCCGTTTAATACATCTAATATTGCACAGGTTGCAGCACTTGCAAGTCTTAAGGAAACAAAATGGATGGAAAGAATCAGGCGAATCAACCGTGAAGAAAAGAAGTTCCTCTATTCAGAGTTCGGGAAAATGGGTTTAGAATATATTCCAAGTGAAGCCAACTTTATTCTGGTTAAAATTGGCAGGGATGCACCAGGAGCGGCGCAGGGATTATTGAAAAAAGGTATTATTGTACGTGTAATGACTGATTTCGGTTTTCCCGAGTATGTAAGGGTGACAATTGGCAGACCGGTGGAGAACAAGAAATTTGTGAAAGCGTTAAAACAGTGTATAAGTTGAGAAAAATCAGACCTGAAGGTCCGTAGCTCAGGGCTTTAGCCCTGACCTGCTGTAACTCAGGACTTTAGTCCTGATATCAAACCTAAAGGTTTGAGTTACAACACTTTTGGTATAATTTCCTTAGCTATCGAGTAAACTCGACCACTACAGTAGTGGCAGACCTTGGTCTGCTTTAGATCGAGTAAACTCGACCACTACAGTAGTGGCAGAGTAATGTCATTGCGAGGGCAGAGCCCGTGGCAATCCAATAAGATTGCTTCACTTCGTTCGCAACGACCACTACAGGAGAAAAGATGCTCGTTGTATCAAACGAAACTATTCTTGGGATTTTAATAGTTATTGTGGCGGTAATTTCAATTTTCTACAAGGGTTTCTGGAAGAGGCTTACAGAGGACATTCAGACTGTTTTCGAGAAAGACCCTGCAGCCAAAAATGTTGTTGAGGTTCTTCTTTGCTACCCGGGATTACATGCTCTCTGGTTACATCATATTGCTCATTCATTATATGAGGAGAGATTGATTGTGCTTGCCCGGCTTGTCTCACACATAAGTCGTTTTCTAACAGGAATCGAAATTCATCCTGGGGCAAAAATTGGGCGAAGGTTCTTTATTGACCACGGTGCAGGAGTTGTAATTGGCGAGACCAGTGAAATTGGAGACGATGTGCTTCTATACCAGGGTGTGGTGCTCGGCGGCACAACTCATGAAAAGAAAAAACGTCACCCAACTTTACAGAATAATGTTATTGTAGGAGCAGGTGCTGTTGTGCTTGGGGCAATTATTGTTGGAGAAGGGGCGAAGATTGGAGCGGGTTCTGTAGTAGTTAGTGATGTACCTCAGAATACAACGGTTGTGGGAGTTCCTGGCAAAGCAGTGGAGCCAGGTAAACCACATCCGAAAGTTGACCTTGAGCACGGAAGACTTCCTGACCCGGTGGCTGCAGAAATGGGCTCTGTAAGAGAAGCACTTCGTAAATTGGAAGAGAGAATTGAAAAACTGGAAAAAGAAAAGGAATAAGACAGTATATTTATGGCAAAAATTTTGGTAACAAATGACGATGGAGTTCACTCGCCAGGTCTTGAAGTTTTAAGAAAACATTTGAAAAAACTTGGAGATGTGATTGTGGTTGTTCCTGAGCGGGAGATGAGCACTGCAAGTCACTCGCTAACTCTGCGTAGTCCTCTGCGCGTGTCACGAATAAAGAAAGGAATTTTTATTACCAGTGGCACTCCCTCGGATTGTATAAATATCGGGACCCTGGGAATATTGAAGGAAAAGCCGGTTCTGGTGGTCTCCGGAATAAACAGGGGTCCAAACCTTGGTGATGATATCACATACTCCGGGACTGTTGCTGCAAGCATTGAATCCACGCTCAGAGGTATTCCTTCCTTTGCCATCTCTGTAGCAAGTTTTAAAAACTGCAGGTTCAATTTAGCAGCAAAATTTGCGTTTATTCTGGCGCGATATATCCTGAAGAATGGATTGCCATCGCATACATTTCTTAATGTAAATGTCCCGAATGTAAGCATAAGGAGTATTCAGGGAGTGGAGATAACGCATCAGGGTAAGAGAATCTATAAGGAGAATCTCGTAAAACGCACTGACCCCAGAGGGCGGACATATTATTGGCTTGGAGGAGATGAACCGACTGGCGAAATTGAGGAAGGGACTGATTTTGCAGCAGTTGCCAGGAAAAAAATTTCTATAACACCTGTGCAACTTGACCTGACTGATTACAAAATGATTGATAAATTGCGAAATTGGCATATTAAATTCCCGTAAAATGGCTGCTGATAAGATGGATTATAAAAAAGCAAGAGAGGAAATGGTTAGGTTACAGATTGAGGCGCGCGGAATTACTGACAGACGAATTCTGGATGCAATGTGCAAAATCCCCAGGGAAAAATTTGTAGAAGAAAAATTCTATACCAGTGCCTATGCTGACTATCCCCTGCCCATAAGCGATGGACAGACCATCTCCCAGCCATATATCGTTGCCCTTATGACGCAATGTCTAAATTTAAAGGGCAATGAGAAAGTTTTAGAGATCGGGACCGGTTCTGGATATCAGGCGGCGATTCTGGCAGAACTGACAAGGAAAGTTTATAGCGTGGAGCGATTTGAAACTCTGGTAGAGAGAGCTAAAAAGGTAATTGAAGAACTTGGATATAAAAATGTCAATATATTTGTTGGTGATGGAACGGTCGGCTTAAAGGATTTTTCCCCGTATGACCGTATTATTGTCACTGCAGCAGCACCAGAAGTCCCATCTACATTAGTTGAGCAATTGCAGGAGAACGGAATACTTGTTGCGCCTGTTGGTTCGCTCTATTCTCAGGATTTAAAGGTTGTGGAGAAAAAAAGTGGTAAGCTTTACACGAGAAGTGAGGGCGGGTGTGTATTTGTGCCCTTGATTGGTAAATATGGCTGGAAATCAAATGAATTTTGAAATTGGTATTTCGGGATACGAGTCCCCCTTTAATAAGGTGGGAATAAGGGGGATTTTGTATAAGGTACTCATAAGAATTCTCCTGTGGATAGTTATATCTGCTGGGACAATCGGGTTCTTTTTTCACTTGATGAAGGCAACTAATTTTTATTTATCCTCTGTGCCGCAATCTCCGAATTCAAAAATATATCCTGATACGGCGGTTTTTCCTGTCAGGGGACTGCACATTACTTCTTTTGTTGCAGGTTCTTCTTCTTTGCTTACACCATTGGTGGAACTTGTGAAGAAGACTGAGTTAAATGCAATGGTCATTGATTTGAAAGAGGCAGACGGCAAGATTGCCTATGATAGCAGATTAAGAATAGTTGAGAACCTGGGGACAAAACGAGCAGGAATTGGAAATCTTGATAAATTACTTGCCATTTTAAAGGAAAATAATATTTTCCCAATTGCTCGCATCTGTGTATTCAAGGACCCATTGCTTGCAGAGGTGCGTCCCCATCTTGCAGTTAAAGATAAAAATGGTTCAATCTGGCGTGACAAAAAAGGGTTGTCCTGGGTTGACCCATATAGTAAGCAGGTATGGGAATATAACACTGCAATTGCACAGGAAGCAGCCCAGAGAGGATTTAAAGAAATCCAGTTTGATTATATCAGATTCCCCAGTGACGGAGTGATAAGAAATTGCGTGTATACCTATAAAAATTCACATGGTGATAGCGCACCTGTTATGGCAATAAAAAATTTCTTGAAATATGCCGCAACACGTCTCAGACCTTATGGAGTAATTATATCCGTAGATGTTTTTGGTCTAACTTGCAGCGCAATTGGAGATATGAATATCGGGCAAATCATTGAGGAAATAGCTCCTGAAGTTGATTATATTTGTCCGATGGTTTATCCATCACATTATTACGACGGAATGTATAATCTTAAAAATCCAGAGTCCGCTCCTTATCAGACGGTTTATGCCAGTCTTAAGGATGCACAAATGCGAGTTGGGAAAATTTGTCGTATAAGACCCTGGTTGCAGGATTTTTCTTTGCGTGTGAAATATAGAGCTGAGGATGTCCGGGAACAAATCAGAGCAACTTATGACAATGACATTCAGGAATGGCTTTTATGGAACCCCGCGTGTAGATATACTGCGGTTGCATTAAAACCAAAAACAGAAAGAAGTATTTTGGCGAAGGCGACTTCAATTGAAACAAATGTTCAGACAGAAATTCCTTCAGAAAAGAAGCATAAAGTTGACTTGCCGGAAGAAAAATTTTAAATTGACTGTTTTTATCGGGGAGTAGCGCAGCCTGGCTTAGCGCGCACGGTTCGGGACCGTGAGGTCGCGGGTTCAAATCCCGCCTTCCCGACATATTAACTGAAATCTAAGAGTTAAATTACGAGGATTAATGAATACTACTGCCTATAAATGTAATGCTGATACAGTTATAGAAAGACTTCGTTTGTTATATGAAAGACAAGCTCAAGATCAAATCTTTGCTGCATTCGAAATTCCGGGTATAACATTATCTGAGTTCCAAAAGCAACATTCCGAAGGTTTATGTGATTACCCGGATCCCTGCGTTCGAATTGACTTTTGGGATAAATTATTAAAGGAAAAAACATCGATAGAGGATGATTCTATTCCGAGTGCCTATCTAAGCGAATTTGATCAGGGATTATATGCTGGACTTCACAGCAGGTCAACGCCTGGGAACGAACCAAGCGAAAAATTAATCTCTACGACCTGGCGAATACCGCAGACAGTTTTCGTTTTAAGGTGGACATTCCCTCATCGATGGAGGGCGTGACGATAGGGACACATCCTATTTTTAATATCAGATTGTTGAGGTATGATTAGTATGTTAGATGAGCCGATTTTAACACCACCTGAAGTTGGGAGTTTTAGGTTAAATGACCACCTGGACCAATTTCGCATCGTTGCCATTGGAGATTCGAATACGGAATGCAGCAGATGGGAGAGACCCCAGCGCTGGACAGGAATTCTGGAATCGTTTATAGGTTCTCAATGTAAAGTTGTGAACGCGGGCATGGGCGGAACAAGTTCAAATTTAGGATTATTTCGCTGGCATCGGGATGTGTCTCCCGTTAAACCACATTGTGTGGTGATAAACTTTATCCTGAACGACAGTTACATCCGGCATTATGAATGTCGCTCATCCTATGTAGTGCAGTGCACTCCTGACAGGATGGATTCAAATTTGTGCAACATGGTGAATTTTGCTAAAGCTATAGGAGCTTCTTGTGTTTTCTGGACATCGCCACCGGTCCCTGATTGGCCTGATAATTTTAAGAGACGGACAAACTTTGAGATTCAGAAGGAAATTTTGAACTCATATGTAAAGATAATTGAAAGAATTGCCAGGGATCTGGATGTACCACTTGTAAATTTCTGGGAAATCTTTCCCAGTATCGTCAAGGATTATCCGGGGCCATATTTTAATCACCCTGACGGATATCACAGCAACGAAAAATCCCAGCCGATTATAGCAAAGGGAATTGCAGAAGCAGTAAAGCCAATTTTTGAAAGATGGCTTGGAAAAGAAGTAGGAGAAAAAGATGAAATCTTATACTGAGCAGTTATGGTTTAACACGGAGAAAAGAATAGAATTTATAAACATCACTCCACAGGTGGAGGATGCAGTAAGAAAAAGCGGGGTGAAAGAAGGATTTTGTCTTGTTAATGCAATGCACATTACTGCCAGCGTATTCATCAATGATGATGAAGGTGGATTACACAAGGATTTCGAGGAATGGCTTGAGAAATTGGCACCATATGGTAAAGAGAAGTATAAACACAATTTGAGTGGCGAAGATAACGGTGATTCTCATTTAAAAAGAACAATTATGGGTCGGGAAGTAGTGGTGGCAATAACTGGAGGAAAATTGGATTTCGGACCCTGGGAACAAATCTTTTACGGCGAATTTGACGGACAGAGGAGAAAGAAAATTCTGGTCAAAATTATCGGCGAATAGAGGAGGTTTGAATGATGGATTTTAAAAAGTACATAAGGACTATTCCAGATTTTCCTAAAAAAGGAATTATGTTTAGAGATATAACCACTTTAATTAAAAATGGTCCGGCATTTAGAAAAGTTGTGGATGAAATTGCAAACCGTTACAAGAAAGAAAAGATAGATATTATTGTGGGCGCTGAATCGAGGGGATTTATAGTTGGGGCAGCAGTTGCTTATAAGCTCGGAGTGGGTTTTGTACTTGTCCGCAAAAAAGGTAAACTTCCACACAGGACCATAAGTACAACTTATGAACTTGAATACGGCACTGACACGGTTGAAATGCATAAGGACGGTATAAGGCGCGGGCAACGTGTGTTGATAGTGGACGACCTGCTTGCTACAGGAGGCACTGCGTCCGCAGCAGTTGACCTTGTCAAAAAACTCGGCGGAAAAATTGTTGGTATTGCATTCATAATAGAACTTGTTGACCTCAAAGGTAGAGAGAAATTGAAGGGTTATGATGTCTTTTCACTTGTGGAATACGAGGGAGAGTAAGAGTGGAGAGGTGTCCGAGTGGTTTAAGGAGCACGCCTGGAGAGCGTGTAATCCGAAAGGGTTCGGGGGTTCGAATCCCCCCCTCTCCGTTGCATGCTTGCTGAAGGATTCGACGGACGTTGGGCGCCGTTACCGAAAGGTGTGCGTTATACTTGACAAATCATTTTTAAGTGATATAATGAAGGCGATAATCGCAGTGTAGAAAGGAGTCCCAATTGAAAAAGCCGACGCTTTATTTTGAAACAACCATTATCAGTTACCTGGCTGCTCGGCCCAGCCGGGATATTATAGTACAAGCGCACCAACAGATTACTGCTGATTGGTGGGAATCTTGCCGGCAACAATACGAACTATATATTTCTGAGATGGTAATCCAGGAAATTGCTATTGGCAATGGTGAGGCAGTAAAAAGACGACAATCATTTATTAGCAGCCTTAAAATTCTAAATCTGACGGATGAAGTACATCAATTAGCTAAGGAGCTGGCAAAATTCCTGCGGTTACCCAAACGGGCAGAGATAGATGCGTTACACTTGGGCTTTGCCATAGAGTACGAAATGGACTATCTTCTGACATGGAACTGCTCTCATTTGGCCAATGGAGGAATCATTGGTAAGTTGAAAGAGTATGAATTAGAGGGTGGCCGCCCTGTGCCAGTTATTGTTACGCCTGAAGAACTTTTATCCGGGGGGTGAGAAAGATGACTTGGGTTGATCCTATAGTAAAAGAGGTTCGGGCTATCAGAGAGAAAATCTGGAAGCAACATGGCTATGATCTCGACCGGCTCTGTGAGGGGCTAAGGAGGAAACAAGCAGGGCACACCTCGCAAGTGGTAATAAAAAAAGACTTGGTAAGGAATCAGCGCGCAATGGTGCGCGTCCACTAAACAAAAGTAGCCCTTTTGTTTAATTTTAGCCCTGGTTTCAAGTTGTTAGGGAGTGATACCTTAAGAAAAAAAAATGGCATATCAATCATTGGCATTAAAATATAGGCCGCAGAATTTTGATGAAATTATCGGGCAGTCTCATGTAACACAGACGCTGAAGAGTGCGGTAGGGACCGGGCGAATTGCGCACGCATATCTTTTTAGCGGTCCCAGAGGAATTGGCAAAACTTCAACAGCCAGAGTTTTAGCCAAGTGCTTGAACTGCGAGAAAGGTCCGACTTCCAATCCCTGTGGAAAGTGCACAATGTGCCGCGAAATTACAGGTGGAGTGTCAATTGATATTCTTGAAATCGATGCTGCTTCTCATACAGGGGTTGAAGAAGCAAGGGATTTGATTGAAAAAGTAAAATTTGCATCCGGAGCAGCAAAATATAAAATGTATATTATTGATGAAGTACATATGCTCAGCCCTCAAAGTTTTAACGCTCTTTTAAAGACAATAGAGGAACCTCCTCCAAGTGTTGTATTTGTTCTTGCCACAACTGTGGCGCACAAGGTTCCACAAACTATACTTTCGCGATGCCAGTGGTTTGTATTCAGACGAATTTCTGTGCAAGACATAGTGAGTCATTTATTAAAGATTAGCAAAGCAGAGGGAATAAAGATAAGCGAGAGTTCCCTTTATGCGATTGCCCGTCATGCAGAAGGTGCGTTGCGTGACGCTGAGGTCAGTCTTGACCAGATTATTTCATTCAGTGGGGACGATGTAAAGGAAGAGGATGTGAATGCGTTGCTTGGAATAATCAGGCCGGATTTCTTTCACGCTTTCATTAAGGGTTTAATAAACAGGGATATTACATCAACCATTAAATTAATCGCAGAGCTTATTGAAAGTGGTTATGAGGTGGAAAATTTTATTAAAGGATTGCAGGAATATCTGCGTAATTTGATAGTTTTAAAAGATGAGTCTAATCAAACGAAAGAAATTGATTTTACCCTTGTGGATCTTCCAGGAGAGGAAGTGAAAAAACAAAAAGAGGAAGCCACAGTATTCTCTGAAGAGGAAATAGCGTGGATGCTGGATGTAGTTTCGCAAACACAGAAGGACCTGCACTTATTCGGAATGCGAGGGCAGGAAAGATTAATTTTAGAATTGATGGTTATTAAACTGATAAAGCAACGGGAACACGAGCATACTCCAGAAGAAAAAGGGCCAGAGACTCCTCAGTTAGAATTGAAGAAAGGGGAAATCCAGAAAAGATGGACTGATGTGGTTGAAGCTATGAAGAAAGAGAAAGTTTCTCTTTCTCATTTTTTAAAGGGATGCATACCAGGGGAAATTAAGGATGGGATTCTTTTGGTAGTTTTTGCTAAAGAAGTGATGTTTCACAGAGAGAGGGCAGAAGAGCGTGAGAACAGAGAGAGCATAGAAAAGATATTGTGCAAGGTGTATGGAAGAAAACTGAGGGTTAAGTTTATCCCCGGAGAAAATCTGGCAGATGTGCAGAGAAGCCAACCTCTCCAGCAATCCGAGGACCCGGTTACAAAAAAGATAATTGATTTATTTAAAGCAAGGGTTATAGAGAGGAAAAAGATAGGGTAATGAAAATTCTTGTTGCACCCAATTCGTTTAAAGGTTCCTGTAGCGCAATAAATGTAACCAATGCAATTGAGAAAGGGATATTAAATGTGCTACCTTATGTCAGCATTGAAAAAATTCCTCTGTCAGATGGTGGAGATGGATTTCTCCAGACTTCAAAATTTGCGAATAGGCAGATTAAAATTTACAGGGCAAGAGTTACAGGTCCTCTGGGCAAAGAGGTTAATGCCCATTATGGAATTTTAGGTGATACAGCAATAATAGAGATGGCACAGGCTTCAGGATTGCATTTAATAGCGCCTGAGAAGAGGAATCCGTTTTTTACTACCACTTATGGGACAGGGCAGTTGATTAAATTGGCACTTAATAGAGGTGCGAGAAAAATCATTATTGGAGTTGGAGGAAGTGCCACTGTTGATGGAGGTGCTGGCTGCCTCCAGGCGCTCGGAGTGAAGTTTATTAAGAAAAATGGCAAGGAGATTGGCTTTGGTGGCAGAGAACTTTCTAAAATATCCCGCATTGACCCTGCCGGGATTGAGCCGCGAGTAAAGGATACAGAGTTTATTATAGCATGCGATGTTCAAAATCCACTCACCGGCAGCAGAGGCGCCGCTTATATCTATGGCCCGCAGAAGGGTGCTAATCCAGGAATGGTAAAAATTCTTGATGAAGGACTCCATAATTATGCCAGAGTTATAAAAAAGGATATAGGCATGGATGTAGAAAGCATAAAGGGTGGAGGAGCAGCTGGCGGAATTGGTGCAGGGCTTGTGGCAATTGCAGGGGCTAAATTAAAAAAAGGCATAAAAGTAATTGCAGATTTAACAGGACTTGGCGAGAGAATTAAAAAAGCAGATTTAGTAATTACCGGTGAAGGGAAAATAGACAATCAAACCATCTATGGTAAGGCACCAATTGGCGTAGCGAAGATTGCAAAGAGATACAATATACCGGTGGTTGCAATCTGCGGTTCAACTGGTGAGGGATACGAGGCAGTTTATAAGCATGGTATTGATGTGGTGGCAAGCATTATGGATTCTCCGATGGAGATTTCCAGGGCGATGAAAGAGGCTGATTTTTTGATCGAAAAGGCAACAGAGAGATTTTTTCGTAGGATGAAACAATGAGTGATGAAGAAAAAACAGAAAATAAGGTGGAAAGTATTTCATTGGTAGACGAAACCCTTAAAAAGTTTTCCCAGGGCTTGCTCAACAATCTTGGTAAATTGATTTTAATAAATCTACTGTGGTTTATATTTGCGATTCCGCTTTTTATGCTCCTGTTTACAAAAAGCCGGATGGACTCGAGTAATTTCTTTGCTTTACTTTTTCCGTTTTTAATTTTACCTGCACCAGCAACAGCGTCTATTTTTAACCTCACATTTCAGATAATTGAAGGGAAAGATGTAAAAGTTATAAGAGATTTTTTTGGCGGAATTGGTAAGTATCTGGTGAAGGGAATTTTACTTTCTGCAGTCATAATCATGCTTTTTACGGCTGGTTTTTTATATATATGGTTTTGTACCAATCTTAAATTATCCGGTGTATTACCGATAGTTCTCATAGCAATTGGATTGTGGATAATTTTCTTCATTGCATTGATGCAGAGTTATCTATTTCCACAGATGATACAGAGAAATTTAAACATTAAAAAAATTCTTGCTAATAGCATCTATTTAACTTTTGATAATGTTGGGTTCAACTCTGTCATTTTTCTTATAGCTGTAGTAACCTGGTTGGTCTTTGGACTTTCGGGGATAGGAATAATAATATTATTCATGTCTGCTCCAAGTTTTCTTTACAATTTGGCGTTTAAAATACTGCTTGAAAAGAACTATGGAGTTGGAGGCGAAATTTTTAAAAAAAGGAGGTAGGGATGTTAACTTTTATTTGTGGTATTGCGGCGTTATTGGCTGGGTTGTGGCTATGGACTTTGCCAGGGTTGTTCGCACTGTTTGTAAAGGCATTGTTAGCAGTGATACCTGTTGGCCTGGTCATAGGCGGGATTGTAGCAATTATTGCAGGTATTTCCAGCATAAAGGAGAAAGTTGCAGAGAAAAAAGAAGTAGCTGCTCCATCACCACCTGCAGAAGAAAAGTAAAGAGAAGGGAGATGCAGTGAAAATTGTGAAGGTGAAAGCGAGGGAAATCCTTGACTCGAGGGGTAATCCAACTGTTGAGGTAGATGTTATTCTGGACAATGGAACAATAGGAAGAGCAGCAGTTCCTTGTGGTGCATCAACAGGAGAACATGAGGCAATTGAACTGCGAGATGGAGACAAGAACAGATACCTTGGGAAAGGGGTTATGAAAGCAGTCCACAATGTAAATACTGTTATAGCCCAAAAAATAAAAGGTATGGACTCCAGCAAGCAGGAAAAAATTGATCAGGCGATGTTAGAACTGGATGGCACTGAGAATAAGTCCAGATTAGGAGCTAATGCTATTCTTGGTGTTTCTCTCGCCACGGCGAGGGCAAGTGCAAATGCAAAAGGTGCGCCACTTTATAAGTACCTTGGAGGGTCTAAGGCAAAGGTTTTGCCTGTTCCATTGATGAATATTCTCAACGGTGGTTTGCATGCGGATAATAATCTGGATTTGCAGGAGTTTATGATTGTGCCTGTCGGTGCATCCTGCTTCAAGGAAGGTTTGCGTTTTGCAGTTGAGGTTTTTCATACCCTGAAGAAAATTCT
>Ga0210051_1001709_pt1 | contig 22237 bp, 18 predicted proteins | sample CryGey092014_all_FD_185464 | JGI IMG/M metagenome (GOLD analysis project Ga0210051, IMG submission 185464) | Groundwater microbial communities from aquifer - Crystal Geyser CG23_combo_of_CG06-09_8/20/14_all (SPAdes) (version 2) | ecosystem: Environmental > Aquatic > Deep subsurface > Groundwater... | reverse complement strand
GATTCAAAAGTAGAAACGGAAAATCGCCTTTAGAATTAGCTGATGTTAATCTGCCAAAATATCATAATTGGATCACACTAGTTAGGAAGAAAACTGGCAAATAGCCCGTTAAATCCCTACCAGTTCCGAAAAATTAATTCATTGTTTGAAAATTGAAAATTAAAAATTTGAAATATAATCAACTTTATATGGCAGTCAATTTGAATAATCAAAATCCGAACCAAGCGGCCGACAGCAAAACGGCCGCCGGCTGGGAAGACAAAATGAACGGTTTGCTCTTGCGCTTGTCCCGCGTCCCTCTGAAAGAAAAATTATTTTTTGTCCGGCACTTGAGCATCATGCTGAAAGCCGGAATTTCCCTGTCCATCGGCCTTTACACTTTGGCGGCCCAGACCGAACATAAATATTTTGCTTTTGTCTTGAAGAGTATCGCGGCCAAAGTGGAAAAGGGCACGAGTTTCACTGACAGCTTGAAAACTTTCCCGAAAATTTTCAGCGAAATGTTCATTAGTATGGTGGAAGCCGGAGAAATCTCCGGCAAATTGGAAAATGTCCTGAACGAACTTTACGTCCAAATGAAAAAAGAGCACACTCTGATCGCCAAAGTCAAAGGCGCTCTCACCTATCCGGCGGTGATCATGATCGCCATGGTCGGTATCGGCACTTTTATGCTGGTTTTTGTTGTGCCGAAAATCACGGCCATCTTCAAAGAAATGTCCGTGGATCTGCCTCTGCCGACAAAAATCCTCATTAAAACGAGCGAATTTATCGCCCGCCACGGCCTGATCACCGGCTTGTCCTTTATCCTGTCCATTATCGTGGCGGTCAAAATCCTCCGCACCAGCTGGGGAAAATACGCTTTGCATACCATCCTCCTGAAAATGCCCGTTTTTGGACCGATTGTGAAAAAAATCAACTTAGCTCGCTTTGCCCGCAACATCAGCTCGCTGCTCAAAACCGATATCATGATTATCAAATCTTTTCAAATCACCGCCAACGTGATTGGCAACATCCATTACCGGCAAGCGATCAATAATATGTGCGGCGTCCTGAAAAAGGGCGACAGTATCGCTTCGGCGGTCAAACAATATCCGACGCTTTTTCCGCCGATTGTCTCGCAAATGGTGGCCATCGGCGAAGAAACCGGCGAATTGGACAACATCTTGATTGAGCTGGCGGAATTTTATGAAGAAGAAGTCAACCAAGTGATGGATAACTTGCCCGCGATCATTGAGCCTCTGCTCATCCTGATATTGGGCGTGGGGGTGGGCGGCGTCGCCGTGGCCATCATCCTGCCGATGTATAAAATCACTGAAGCGGTCTAAAAAAACCGCTTTTTTTGCCATGAGAAAAAAAATATTTAAGCACAACGGCTTCAGTCTGGTGGAAATGCTCGTTTCCATCGGCGTGATCGCGATCTTAATTCTGGGGCTTTACAGCCTGATCGTCGTTTCTTTGCATCTGAACGAAGACAATAAAAATTTCGTGGAAGCGACGGAGATCGCCAACCAAAAAATGGAAAGGATCCGCAATCTGCCTTATGACAATATCGGCCTGATCGCCGGCATTCCGCCGGGCACGATTGAACCGGCCGAAACGATCAGCCGCCAAGGGACATACGCGGTCAACACCTATATATCCTTCTATGACGATCCTTATGACGGAGAAGCCGGCTTGCCCGGCAATGACGACTTGGTGCCCACGGATTATAAAATCGTAACAGTCAAAGTCAGTTGGACCAGCCGCACCGGCCCGAAGGACGTGACAGTCTTCTCCAAATTTATCCCGCGCACGGAAGAAACTCTGGCCGGTTATGGAATCCTGAAATTGCTCGTTACGAACGCCGCCGGCCAAGCCGTCCCCGGCGCTAACGTCCAAATTATCAACAATGGTATTGACCCGGTGATTAACGCGAATTACCTAAGCAACCAATCCGGCTACCTGTCCCTGCCGGTACCAGCCTCCTACCAAAATTACCAAATTATCACTTCCCTGCTCAATTACAGCACAGACCAGACTTATCCCATTAGCGTCGCCAATCCGGAACCGAGCAAAGTAAATCTGACCGTGATCGAAGGCGAAAAAACCGAGGAAAGTTTTGCCATAGACCGTCTTTCCGTTTTACAAATCCGCACCGTGGCCAATGCCCTGCCGGCCAATTGGCAGGTTAATGCCAATGTCCCGTCCGAAGCTAAAAGCCGGGCGCGCTTAAGCCGGGATAATTCCGATAATCTCTATTTCGTCTGGACGGGAGCGAGCGCGAACTCCAGCCTGGTGTACGCGCAAAAATTTTCCAGCGCCGGCGCGCGCCTCTGGGCGGCGGATAAAAACATCTCCGCGACCTTGGTTCAGACCAATCCGGATATCGCGACCGCGAAAAACGGCCGTTCTTTTATTGTCTGGCAGGACAACTCAATGACTTTAAAATTGATTACGCGCGCCGATCCGGAAACGCGCGTCGCCCAGCAACCAAAGGAGGAACAAATCCATATGGCCGCGTCTCCGTCCTCCCCCAAGCAATGGTCTGATTTCCAGCCGGTCCTGGACGCACGTGAAAAAATCAACAATTGGCGGCGGATCTTCACTGAGCGCGTCGCGTCTTGGCTGTCTGTCCGGCCGGGCGGGCGGGCGGCCGAAAAATTATTGTCTTTTTTCCGCGCCCCGCGCGCAAAAAAAATTGGCCCGCTCGGGATCAAACCGGCCGCGGCCGGCGAAGGCCAAGTCAGTTTTGTCGGCGTGGGACCGGGCGCGGTGACCGGCAACGCGACCAATATCACCTTGGCTGTACCGGCCGGCGCGGCCGCCGGCGACCTGCTTTTGGCCTATATCCATCATGACGACTATTCGGACGGCCCCATGGTGCCGCCGGCCGGCTTGGGCTGGCAAGTCTTGGATAATAATCTCCGACCCAGCGGGCCCACGAACAATGATTCGCGCGGCGGCCTTTTTTGGAAAATCGCGGCGGCGGGCGATCCCGCCAATTACACTTTTACTCTGCAATCCGGCAACAGCGAGCAAAAAGCCGGACAGATTCGCGCTTATCGCGGCGCGGATACCGCCAACCCCTTCAACGGTTCTCTCGCCTTCAACTCTTCGGCGACCGGCGATCTTCTCCGGCCGGCGCCCAGCCAGAATGTCGCAAAAAACAATTCCTTCTTGGTTTGCGGCTGGGGCGCGGATACCAGTTCTCTGGGCGACGCGCCGGGCGGACCGATTTTTCCGGCCGGCATGAATAATCCGATCAATAACTTTGGCAGTTATATTACGGCCGCCAGCGCGGATCAAGCCGTCAGCTTATCCGACTCGCCTACCGGTCAAAAAAACTACGACGCGAATAAATTTGTCAGCCAGCAATCGATCAATTGGTCGCTCATCATCCAGCCGGCCGATATTCCCGACGATGTAACCGTCAGCGCCGCGAACAGCCAAACAGCCGATCTGCTGATTGCCAGCAATGGACAATACTTGGGCGGGATTTTTATCATCGCCGACAACACCGGCACCAGACTGGTCAACGCGATCACGGCCGCGGAAACCGGCACCGTGGACGCGCAAAATTATTTGGCGAATTTTTCTTTTTATTATGATCTGGACATGAGCGCGCCCTATGATTGCGCTTCGGAAAGCTATGACGCCGGCGTGGACGCGCTTTTCGGCCCGGCCGCGGCTTTTGACGGACCGGATGGCCGGGCGCGCGCGGCGGCCGGCGGCGGCGTGGAAATTTCCCAAACCAAAACTCTCTGCCTTTACCCGATTCTTGACGTGCTGGCCGGCGCGGAAAAAAACCAAAGCGTGGAAATCCAGATTGACGATCCGGCCGTGGACGTGGAAATCAGCGCCGGCACGGTTATTCCCAACAGCGCGATTGAAATCGCGGGCGCCACCATCTTGCGCGCCCCCGCCCGCTTGGAACAGGCCTACTACCGCTGGCGTAATGATGATGGCGATGACGCCGGCGCCACTTGGTCGCAAAGCCAAAATCTGCCGGACGAAATTGACAACACCACCAACAAAAGAATCCGCTTGGCCGTGGTCAATGCCGGCAGTCTGGCTTCCGACCCGGTCAATTACCGGCTGGAATACGGACAAAAAAACACGACTTGCGCCGACATTGCCGTTTGGACGGCGGTCCCCGCTGATGACAGCGCCGCTTGGAAAATTTCCCCCTCCAGCCATTTTGCCGACGGTTCGCCCACGGCCAATAATTCCGGCCTGAGCGATCCGGGCGCGACTTTCCAGGCCGGCGAAAGCAAAGACGAAAATAATCAAACCGGCGCCATCAGTCTGGCGGAAGAGGAATTCACGGAAGTGGAATTTTCCCTGCGCAGTACTGCCTTAGTGCAAGACGCGGTCTATTGCTTTCGTTTAACCAATGCTGGTGATACTAGCAATTTTGTCTATCAATACTATCCGGAAATGAGAGCAGTGGGCGATAATAATATTTATATTATTGCCTTGGATTCTGCCGGTAATGAGGCTTGGTCAGTTAAAAAAATAAATAGTGATGGCGGCAACACGAACCAAAGCGCGCCCGTGATTGCTATTACCGAAAATTTCGGGCCGGCCACAACCGTCATTGCTTGGCTGGACGAACGGAACGGACAATTGGACATCTACGCGCAAAGCTTTGATTATAACGGAAATAAACTTTGGCCCAGCGACGCGATTATCGCGGACGCGGTTGAAGAAGAATACAGTCCGACGGTCGCGATCAACTCCGCGGACGAAATTATTTTCGCTTGGACAACGCTGGAAAGCGGACTGGAAAAAATTTACGCCCGCAAATTCGGACTGGACGGCGCGAGTCTTTGGCCGAACGCGGTATTGATCGCCGCCGGCGCGTCTGACCAACGCGTCCCGGCTTTAGCCCCGGACGCGAGTAACGGTTTTTTTCTGGCCTGGACCGAAGATAGCGGCATAGCCAAAACCGTTAAACTCGGCGGTTTTGACCAAAACGGCGCCTGGCTCTGGCAAAAAAACGCGAGCGCGGACGGCGCCGGCTACGACCAATATGAACCGTCCCTCGCCTTCCGCGGCGGCGATCTTTACTCGGCCTGGACCGATAAACGGCAGGGTAATGAAGATATTTACACGCAAAAATATGATGCAAACGGAAATATCCAATGGGCCGCGGACCAAAGGATTAATATCCATACCGATAATTCCGATCAGAAACAAGCCCGCCTGCTGGTAAACGGCGCGGCCGTCCCCTACGCCGTTTGGCCGGACAAACGGGACGGCGGCGACAATGTTTTCGCCACCGCTTTTTCCGATCCAGGCGCCCTGACCGCGGTCGCCAATGTGCCTCTGATCATTACCGGCACAAAAAAAATCGGGGAAAATCCGGTAATTTATAAACATGTTTTTAATAATTCCACCGACGCCAGCGGCGAGCTGGATCTGGCCGTGGAATGGGACAACCCGGGCTACACGGCTGTCATCGCCGGCAGTCCGCCGGCCGGGAATATTGTGTACACCGATCCGGTCCAGCCGATCAGTATCCTGCCGAATAAAACCTACACTTTGATCATTTATGTCCAATAATTTAAAAAAAACAAGCGGCCAGCATCAAAAAAAGCCGACCGGACGAGCGGGTTTTACTTTGGTTGAATTGCTGGTCACGATGGGCATTTTTCTGACCGTCACTTTTTTGGCCGGCGATTATCTGATCAGCGGTTTTAAATACACCACCTTTTCCGATGAACAGGAAACCGCCATTAGAAACGCCCGCCAAGCCGTAGAAATCATGAGTAAAGAAATACGCGGCGCGAACAAATCGGAAAACGGCTCCTACCCCTTGTCTGTCATTAACGATCAGGAGCTGGAATATTACGCCGATTTGGACAATGACGAAAAAATGGAAAAAATCCGCTATGCCATCAGCGGAAGCGATCTCATCAAAACCGTCACTCCCCCGGGGCCGGCGAATGATTACAGCGGCGTGCCGCGAGCGGAAACCATCGCTCATTTCGTTAATAACCAAACCGAACCCCTTTTCCACTATTACGACCAGGATAATGCGGAAACCGACTTGGTCAACACTGTCCGGCTGATTAATATCACCATAAAAATCAATGTTACTCCGGAAAGAGCGCCGGCGGATTATTATGTGGAAACGGACGTTAGCCTCCGTAATTTAAAAAGCAACCTATGAACAAAAATAAAACCAATCCGGTCTTAGCGCCAAGAGAAAAAGCGGGGACGATGCTGATCACGGTTCTGGTCGCGACCGGCTTGTTTATGGCTCTAACCCTGGGGACGGTCAGCCTGGCGCTTTTGCAATACAAGTTGAATCAAAATAAAATCCTCCGCGCCCAAGCCCTGTATGTGGCGGAAGCCGGCGTCAATTATTACCGCTGGGTGCTTTATCATGATAAAAACGAATATTGCAATAAAGAAGCCTGCCAACCCGGACCGGATTACGGTCCGTATGGGCCGTATGAATACCAGGATTCCGCGAGCGGCGCGGTGACCGGCTATTATGAATTGTATATTACTCCTCCGCCCCAAAACGGCTCTACAATCGTCAAGATCAAATCAGTCGGCTGGCTGTCTTCCGCGCCCAGCATCAAAAGGACCATTGAGGTCCGTTGCGGTATTTCCGCCTGGTCAACTTATTCCACCTTGGCGAATGACAACATGAGATTCGGCGCCGGTACGGAAGTCTGGGGGCCGATCCATTCCAATAAAGGCATCCGCTTTGACGGCTTTGCCCACCACCTGATTACTTCTTCCCTGCTTTCTTATGACGACCCGGATCACAGCGGCGCCAATGAATTCGGCGTGCATACGCACCTCCCGCCTCTTGATCCTCTGCCGGATGGAAATAATCCGCCGCAAAATGTTCCGGAAAGAAGCGATGTCTTCGCGGCTGGCCGATCATTTCCTTCCAATATCGTCAGTTTTGATCTTTTGGACAACCATATTAATATTTTCTACCAACTGGCCTCTTCTTCCGGCCTGCTTTTTGATGGCGCGGCGGCGGGTGCCGCCGATCCTGATTCCGTGCCGGATTATTGGGGCTGCGCGGCCCCCGGCGGCGCTTGCGATGAAGGTTTCCATATCACTCTGCGCTCGGACAACCGCTTTGATATTCGGGGGGTAAGCCAAGTTTATCCGGACTGTTCAGGTAATAAAAGCAACAGTATTTTAAGCCAAGAAGCGGCGGCCCGAACTTATGACATTCCGGCAAATGGCATTATTTTTTTAAAAAACACCCTGTGGATAGACGGTCAAATCAACAATAGCCGCGCCACGATTTTGGCTTTTGCCGAGCCAATTGTCGGTGGAGAAGCGGATATTAATCTAAATAACGATTTATTGTATACTGATTATGAAGGAGCAGATGCTATCGGACTGATTGCCCAGAGAGATGTTAATGCCGGGCAATACAGCGCGGATATTATACGCGTGGACGCGGCGATCATTGCCAAAACCGGCCGGATTGGCCGGAATTATTACGGTTCCGCTTGCGCGAATTATATCCGCAGTACGATTACGATCTATGGCTCCCTGGCGACCAGCCAAAGATACGGTTTTGCTTACACGGACGGCACCGGCTATCAAATTCGCAATTTAATCTATGATAATCACCTAACTTTCAGCCCGCCGCCGCATTATCCCAGCACGGGCGAATACACTTTTATTTCCTGGGACGAAAAATAAACGGCTAGCTTCCGCGGCCACGGAGCCGTTAATATCATAAATCTATGTCTCTGTTCAATTTTTCCGGCTATCCCATCGGCCTGGATATCTCCGATACCGGCTTGAAACTCGTTGAACTTGGGAAAAAAGGCAAAAAAATCATTTTCCAAGCCGTTGGCCGGGCGGATCTGCCCCCCGGCTTAGTGGAAAACGGCCAAATTATCAACCAAGCGGAAATCGCCAAAAAAATAAAAAACGCGCTGGACCAGCCGCTCTTCGGAAAATTCAGCGCAGCGACGGTCGCGCTCGGCCTGCCGGAAGCGAAATCTTTCGCGAAATTGATTTATGTGGAAAAATCACCCAATCCCTTGCCCGCCGCCGTGGACGCCGAAATCGGCAAATATGTGCCCTATGAAAACGATGAAATTTTTTATGACTGGCAGAAAATCGGCGAGGATCGCGATCGGCACCATATTTTTTTTAGCGCTTGCGCGAAAAAAGACTTTCTGGAATACGAGCAGTTGCTCAACGCGGCCGGCTTAAAAATTGAAGCGGCGGAACCGGAAGCGGTGGCCCTGTGCCGCGCCCTTTTACCGTCAGAAACTCCCGCGGCCGCGCCGACAAACGAAGAAAACGCCGTGGGCATCATTGATATCGGCGCCCAGCGCACCCACCTGGTCTTTTACGGCCGGCAGTCGGTATTATTCAGCATCAGTTTGCCGATTTGCGGGCAAGAAATCACCAAGCAAATTTCCGTGGCTCTGGAAGTGCCGGCCAACGAGGCGGAAAAAGCCAAAATTGTCTGCGGTTTGGATGAAAATATCGCCCAAGGCGTAATCCGAAAAATCCTGACCGCCACCCTTGACCAGCTTTTTGCCCGTCTGCAAGAAGCCTTGCTTTTTGAACAAAAACATTATCCGGACATCGGCCCGATCAAAGAAGTCATTCTCTGCGGCGGCGGCGCCAACATCAAAGGTTTGGACAGCCTGATGGCAAACAAATTGGGCTTGCCGGCCAGACTGGGCCGCCCCGGGCAGATAATCGCGAACAGCGAAAATCATCCGGGTTTTTCGGAAATTCACCGGCTGGAAGAAAAATCTCCCGACGGAAAAACAACCCGGGAAACGATGTCCTTAACGCAAAACAATATTAACGGCTTCGCCGCCGCCATCGGTTTGGCTTTACGCGGTCCTTTTTTTGAATAAATCATCATTATGCTGAATATTAACTTAATTTCACCGGAGATCAAGAAAGAGAGCGAACTGCGCAAATTAAACGGTTTGATTATCCGCTTGGGCTGGCCTTTGATTATCATCTCCACCGCCCTTAGCCTTTATTTTTTAGCGGGCCTCTATCTGTTGCGCTACCAAATCGCAAAAAATACGAATTCGGGAATCTCCGCGGAAATATTCGCCCAAAACAGCGGGCAAGAGCTGAAAATTCTTAATAATGCTATCACTATTATTGACGGGCTGCAGGCCGAATATTTCGATCCCTTTCCCCTGTTGCAAAAAATCGCCGGCTTTAGCAGCTCGGGCGTAAAATTCACGCAAATAACGATCAATAAGACTAATAATGAGGCGATTTTCAAGGGCCTTTCCGCCCGCCGCGATGACTTATTAGCCTTCAAAAAAAAGCTGGAGGAATCAAATTCCTTCCAAGATATCGTTCTGCCCATCAATAACCTCCTTTTGAAAGAAAATATTATTTTTGATATAAAGGCGCGAATCACAAACTATGAAAATTAAAATTTGGAAAAATTGGCCGATGAAATATAAAATCGCGCTTAACCTGGCCGCGGTCATTTTGATCGCGGGCGGATTGTCTTTCTTGTCCTTTGTGACGATTGCCAAAAAAATAAAAACGGCGCGCTTGGAAATTTTTGCCCAGCGCCAACAAGTGGAAAAAATTTACGAAGAGGTCAGAACCTTAAAAAAAACCAAAAAGCAATTAAATGACAATGAAGATAATATCAAAAAAATAGAAAACATCTTCATTCGAAGCGGCCAGGAGTTGGAATTCATCACCGGCTTGGAAAGTTTGGCCGCCAAACATAATATCGGCCAGAAAATCAATTTGGGTCAAAAAGAAGTTTTGCCCAAGACCATCTTCGCCAAAAGCGGGCTGAATATTTCCGCCCAAGGAAAATTCCCCAGTCTGGCCGATTATCTGCGCGATTTAAACAGCTTGAATTATTACTTGATCATCAGGCAAATTTCCTTTTCCGCCGGCGGCGACAACAGCGCCGGAGCGGGCGATTATTTGAAAACGCCGGCCGCGGCCATCGCGGACAAAAAACTCGGACAGGAAAAAAATCTTCTTTTATCAATTGAAGCCGATGCTTACTGGCTGGAACAAAACTTATTTATCAGTCACCAATAAATGAATGAATAAAGAAAAAGGCCTAATTAAAATTCTCACCTCGCGCCGGACTTTCTTCTACGGCCATATCTTGGTTTTATTCTGCGCTTTAGCCGTTTTTACCTTGGCAACCTTGCACTTATATCATGATGTTTATCTGGTTTTGACCGGCCAGACTAACAATGAAAACATTCTGCTGGATTCCCCGCCCCTGAGCGGTGAATTGAAAAGTGAAAGACTCAAAAATATCGTGGAAAAAATAAATCTGAAAAAAACCGCTCAGCCAGCCAAAGAATTACCGAATATTTTCTAAAGCCCGGAGTAAGCGGCGGATATAATCGTCCAAACGATGAGCGCCGGCCAAGAAACAGATTTGCCGGCCTGTTTCCTCCAAACGGGCGCGATGCGCGTTTGCCCAAAATAATTGCCGGAGCAAAGCGGACGGGTCGCCGGGGGTAAAAAGCCGGCCTCGGTCTTGGAGCAATTCCGGAATCCCGCCCAAATTCGCGGCAATAACCGGCAGGCCGGCCAGCATGGCCTCATGGATGACAGTCGGAGAATTTTCGTAGCACAAAGAAGGCACAATCAACGCGTCAGCCGCGGACATGGCCGCCAGCACCGCCCGACTGTTGATCCTCCCTAAACAGAAAAGCCGATCACCCAATTTTTCCGACCACCATTTGAGCTCGCACTCCGGGCCGCCGGCGATAACCAAACGGCCGCGTCCGCCCCGGGCAAGATAATCGGCAAAAACGGCTAAAAGAAAAAATACGCCCTTGGCCGCGGTAATTTGGCCGACATAAAGAAATTCCGGATCAGCACCGGATTTTTTTCGGACTGGATTCGGCTCTCCGGCAAGCGGGTTCGGCAGAATCAAACCCGGGCGCGAAGAAAAAAATCGCCGCTCTTGGTGCGTTTGAAGCAACCAACGCGAAGGCGAAATCAGCAGAGGCACGGCAGAAAATAAACGACGGGCTAAGGCCTGATAGATCCGGGCTGGCCAGGTGCTAATCATTTTTTCGCGTCCGTACATTAATAAGCCGGAAGGATGCAAAAGCTGGATATCATGCAGGCAATGGGCGTGCGGAATATTTTTTTTCGCTAGCCAAGCTGGCAATAGAAAGCTCAAACCGACAAGATTATGGGTAATGACCGCGTCCGGCTTTTTTTGCGCGATTATTTTTTTAACCGCGCGCAAGACAAAAATATTTATCCGATCAAAAATATGCCAAACTAAACGGGCGAACCAAGGTAATCCGCTTAAATTGCCATAAGCGCCAAGATTAAAAGCACGGACATAAAAAATTTCTTCTCCGTTCGGACCGCGGCCAAAAGATTTCTGTTGCCGATCGCCAGTGCAAATAACGAAAGGCTCATGCCCCGCTCTTTGCAAACCCGCGACGATCATCGCGACCACCTTTTCCGCTCCGCCGCGCTCATCGGGGTAATATAAATTATTGATCAGGCAAATTTTCATATCTGGCCATTTTGATAAATTTTCTCCAAACGCCGGGCGCTGATCTCCCAATCATATTTACTCTCGGTTAAAGCGCGGGCGCGGCGGCCGCAGGCATCGCGCAGGGCCGGATCATTGAGAATCAAACCGATTTTTTCGGCCAAATCGTTCGGATCGTTGGGCCGCGCTAAAAAACCTTCCCGGCCGGAATGAAAAACTCGGCGCACGCCCGGCAAATCGGTCGCCACCACCGGCGTGCCGGTAGACATGGCTTCCAAAAGAACCAGCCCGAAAGCTTCATGCCGATTTATTGAAGGCAGAACCAAAACATCAGCGCCTTGGTACAAAGAAACAAGCCGCTGGGCGCTGACGGCGCCGGTAAATCGCACTCGGTCCGACACACCCAGGCGAGCCGCGGTTTTTTCATAATCCGAACGGCATTCGCCGTCGCCGGCCGCTGTCAATCGCACACCGGGCAAGCGAACCAAGGCGGATAATAAAACCGGCAAACCTTTGAAATAATGAGCTTGATCCAGGGCGCCGACAAAAAGAATTTCGCCCGTAGACGCCCCTTTGGCTTGAAAAAAAAATTGTTGGCCGTCCACGCCAAAAGGCACTTCCCGAAATAACTCCGGCCGAACGCGATAAAGATCGGCTAAACGACTGTGCGCGATATAATCCAAGCTGGCGCAAGTGATGCCTTGCGCCGAGGAAAAAAGCTTTTTTTGGCAGAATTTAGCCGCGGCGCCGGCCCAAGCGGCCAAGCCCTGAAGACCGGGCGTATCCATATGATAATGGATGAACAAACGGAAACGGGCGCGGGAAAAAACCGGCGCCCAAGCCAGCCACTCCGCGGTCCCGAAAAAAGGATAATGCAGATGGACGGCGTCAAAAGCGGCCAGCCGCGCGGCGGATAAAGGCAAAAGCGCGGCGTGGCCGAAACGGAGCAAAGGCCGCGGCCGGAAAATTTTATGGTTAAAAACAAAATTATCCGGCCTGTTTTTGGCCGGCGTGGTAATGACCGTCACTTCATGCCCCAGGCGCGCCAAGTGATCCGAAAAATGGAAGACACTTAAGCCTAAACCGTTGCGCGCGGGCGGATAAGTGCAAACAATCTGTGCGATTTTCATAATCGTATTCCAGCCGTCCAACCGCGGCGTGGATAGGCAATCGCGGCGGCGGCCAGGCGGACATTTAACCGAGCGGGCGGATCAGCCGCCAACGCCAAATTTTTAAAATCGCTAAAATGGAAGCGGCTTGAAAGCCATCAATAAAATTTAAATCTGACCAAAAAACCGCGATCAGGATGATCAGCACCGGCATTAAGGCGATCAGGACCGAATCCAGCTGCTGTTCCAAATAGGTTATATACATCCGGCCGCGAAATTCTTCCCGGGACCGGAAAAGACAAATATGCCAGATGGACATTATCAAAGCGAAAACAAACATTTGTCCGCCATCGCTGGTCTGAAAATTTTTAAAAATAAAAGGCCACCAGGCTAAAAACAATAAATTAACGCCAATCACCAACAAATCCAATCTTTTCAACCGGGTTTCAAGATAGACAGCCGGCTGGTGTTCTTCTTTGTTTATGCGTAAACTGCGGACGGTCCGGCGGACGCCGGGCAGGATAATAAGAAAAGGCAAAAGCGCGAAGGCTAAAGGCGCGGCCAAGTGAAAAAGCGCCCTGATAAAATTATAACGGCCGCCCAGAAAAAAAAAGAAAAAAACAAACAAAACCAAAAACACCAGAAGGCAAAAACTCAAAAAATCAATAACAATTTCTTTGGCATTCATAAATCCGGCTTTGGTTCATCAGGACCGCGCCGTTCGCTTAAAGCGCGCGTCAAAATTGTGATATTTTTATCCAATACGGATATTTTAATATTCAATTTCACCGATAGATAAAAAAGCCAAGCCACGGCCAGGTATAAAAGGACATTGATGCCGGAACTGGAAAAGCCGGCGGCCGACACGATCCGATCGATGGATCGGATAAAAACAACGAGAAGGCCGGCGATCAGCCAGAAAGACAGCCAGAAAACAAAAGCCGGGCCAGACAGAGCGCCCCGCCTTTTTTGCAGAATCAAGCGGGTGATAAAAAAAAGTATAAATAGCAGAGCGATGGCTTGCTGGCCCATATTTTTTTACGTTAACCGCGTGAATAAAATTTTGTCCGGCAACAAAATTTGTCTGTTAGGCGGTTAATAGAAAATTGCTTAAAAAAACAAAAATTAGCGCCCTAACCGTTAAAAAGGCGGGCTTTGATCAGGTCGGAAAAAATTTTCACGCCGCCGCTGAATTTCTGGCCATAATGATGGTAATGGACGGTCACCGCGACCTCTTTGATCCGCCAGCGGCCGCCGAAGGCCAAGCCGATGATTTCACTGCAGTGGGCCATGCCATCCTGGCTGATCACGATCGCTTGCGCCGTGCGGCGGGACAGGGCGCGAAAACCGCATTGCGGATCAGATAAAGTCCGCCCGAAAAGCAAAAGATTAACCAAGTGAGCCAAAGGAATAAGCAACATTTTTTTCATCCACGGGATATTGGCCGGCTTCCCCAGAAAGCGGGAACCAAAAACGATGTCCGCCTCCCCGGCCATGATGGGAAGGCAAACGGACGGAATCTCGGCCGCGCAAAACTGGTCATCGGCGTCAAAATGGACAATCACGTCCGCGCCGCGGCGCAAGGCCAGCCGACGCCCGGTTTCCAAAGCGGCGCCTTGTCCGCGGTTGACCAGATGCCGGATAACCACGGCGCCGGCCGCGCGCGCGACCGCGGCTGTCTGATCGCCGGAACCGTCGTCCACGACGATCACTTCCTGAACATATTTCCTGACCGCGGCCACCACCCGGCCAAGCGACTCGGCTTCGCACCAGGCCGGGATCACGGCCGAAATTTTCCCTTGCTTGGCCATAAAATTAATAATTAACCGGCCCGATCAAATTTTTGCTCGCCCGCAAATCGTCAATGGTTTTCTCCAAGCCCTTTTCCAGAGTGACTACCGGCATCCAGCCGAGCAAATTTTTGGCCAGGGTGATATCCGGCAGGCAAAGCGGGGTCATAAACAGATGGGCGGGCGCGTATTTGATCTGGGAATTAGAACCGATCAGACGGATGATTTTTTCCGCGACATCCGTCATATTCAACAATACATCCGAACCGATATTAACGGGCCGCGAGCGACCGCTGGACATCATTTTTATCGCCGCGTCCACCGCGTCGCTGACATAGCAAAGCGAGGTGCTGAAATTCCGGTCGCCGATGATTTCGACGTCGGCTCCGTCCAAAGCGTTATTGATGATGTCGGGAATCATCTGGTTATCTATTAATTTCATGCGCGGCCCGTAGATCCGGAATAAACGGATGATTTTCGCGGATAGGCCATAAACTTCGCCGTAAGTTTTGACCATTGTTTCGGCATAACGTTTACCTTCGTCATAACCGGCGCGCGGAGACAGGAAATCCACCGCGCCGATGTCATCCTCGGCGATCTTTTGGTTGTCCGCCCGGCGCGGACCGTACACCACCGAAGACGAAAAATGCAAAAAGGCCGCTTCATAATGGCGAGCCAAATTGAGCATATTGATCAGGCCGGTCGTATTGGCCAGAATTGTTTCTACCCGGCTTTTTTCAAAATCCTTCGGTGACATCGGACAAGCCAGATTGTATATTTCCTGGATGCCCTGAAAAGCGATCTTAAAATCATTCAATTCCGGAAAAGCTTCAAGGTCAAGCGGTTCGGCAATATCATGCTTGAGAAAACGGAAATTTTCTTCCGCCAGCAGGTGGTCAATGTTTTTTTCATCACCGCTGGAAAAATTATCCAGGCAAATCACCTTGCTGGTTTTGACCAGCTCATCACACAAATGCGAACCGATGAAACCGGCGCCGCCGGTGACTAGAACATTTTTTTTATCAAAAATTACTTTTTGCGGCATAAATAAAAAATTATTATTAAAAAATACGCGGGCTTATTGTTTGAATGTCAGGCTGGCGACATTGACGCCGCCGAGAAAATCATTTTCAAAACCGTAAAAAGAAGAAATTAGGACGCCGTCCGCCTGAAAAATCTTGACGTGCGGTCCGCCGCCCGGACCGGCGGCGGTGATGATTTCCTTGATGCCATCGTGATTAAAATCACCCGCAGCCACTGACAAACCGCCGCGGAATTTTTTGTCATAAGCGAAGAACTGACCGAGCAGATTGGCCTTGTGGTCAAAGATACGAACATGCGGTCCGCCGCCCGGACCGGCGGCGGTGATGATTTTTTCCTGACCGGAATTCTTTTGCGCCTCAACCCGTCCAACCGCCACTTTGACGCCGCCGCGGAAATTTTTGTCATAAGCGAAAAACTGGCCCAGCCAACGGCCGTCAGGCGTGAAAATACGCACTTGCGGACCGCCCCCGGCGCCCGCGCCGACCACGATTTCATCCCGGCCATCGCCGTCCACATCGCCCGCGGCCACATTCACGCCGCCGCGGAAATTTTTGTCATAAGCGAAAAACTGGCCTATTAAGCGGCCGTCAAACGTGAAAATACGCACTTGCGGACCGCCCCCGGCGCCCGCGCCGACCACGATTTCATCCCGGCCATCGCCGTCCACATCGCCCGCGGCCACATTCACGCCGCCGCGGAAATTTTTGTCATAAGCGAAAATTTTTTCCGGCTTGATTTCAAAACCGTTGCTTTGGCTAAGTTCCGGCGGACGAGCCGACATCGGCGCGAACAGCAAAATCGTCTGCCAAGCGGCCAATTCATCGCGGGCGGCACTCACCGCGCGCAACATATTGACTCGGCCATGGCCGAGTTTATCGCGATAATTCGGATTCAAACGGTTAATATTATCAGCATTGTCCAAAATCATCCTGGTCGCTTCCGCCTTGCTCAAACCCGGATTGGCCGCTTTGACCAAAGCGGCCACGCCGCTGATGATGGGCGCGGCAATGGAAGTACCGGAAAAATAACCATCATAGTATTTTTGGAAATATTTCCCGCCGACGCTTTTTTGCGGAAAATACGGCACGGTACTGAAAATGCTTACGCCCGGAGCGGTAATATCAACACAACGGTAGCCTGAGCCGGAAAAAGAGGCTTTCTGGTCAATGCCGTCTGACGCGGCTACGCCAATAACCCAATTTTCACCCGGCGGCCCGTCGTGGCAGACCGGATACAAAGGGGTTTCGTCCAGATCATAACCCTGGCCGTTTTTATCTTCATTGCCGGCGGCGGCGATAATCAGTACGCCGGCCTGGTGCGCCTTTTGGATGGCGCCGTTGATCAATTGGCTGTAGCCGGGACCGACAAAACTCAAATTAATGATATCCGCGCCGTTCTCAACCGCGTATTCAATCGCCTGGACAACCTTCAAAGTATCGCCCTCGCCTTTGTCATCCAACATCATCAGGGGCATGATCTGCGTCCGCCAAACCACGCCGCTGATCCCGGCGGCGTTATTGCCGGACGCGGCGATCACACCGGCAATCACTGTCCCGTGGGAAACGCCTGATTCCGTGGCGTCAGCGGAAAATTTCGGCCGCGGATCATTCGTGCTCTGCACAAAATCCCAACCTTGCCAATCATCAATGTAATTGTTGTGATCGTCATCCAAACCGTTGTTGGGTATTTCTTTTGGGTTGATCCAGATATTATCCCGCAAATCCGGGTGATCAATGTCAATGCCGGAATCCAGCACCGCAACCACCACCTTGGGCGCTTCCCGTGCGAAATCCCAAGTTTGCGGGGCTTTGATTTTTTCCAAATACCACTGATTGGTAAAAAAAGTATCACTGGGAATAATGGCCGGCCGGAAAATCTGATTTAATTCCATAAATTCAATATCCGGATGGCAAGCCGGACATGATTGCCAGCCATAATATTCCGTGTCCGGGAGAGATAAACGTTCATAGGACGAAGACTGACGAAATTTTACAATCAGATCCAAGACCTGAGAGCCGTCGTTTTTCGCCCAATTCACCGCCGGCCAGCCGGCATAAAAAAAGACTAACGCCAAAATCAGTCCATTGATAAATAATTTTCGCCAAAAAATATTCATGCTTAATATCAATATTTTATCCGCCTTATTATTATCTAAACAATATTTTACAGACTAATTTTTCCTTATTTGCCATAAATTTAAATTTATCGGTTTTTTCTTCAAATGGTTAAAAATCAGAAATAAGTCAGGCTGGCTTATCTCGCTTTGATTATAACACGAATTCTTTTCCTTAAGCAAGGAAGAAAAAAATTAGCCCTCGTCCGCTCCGGCGCGTTTTAACGCACAAAAAACGGCGCTAACCGGCTTAAGATAAAGAATGGAAAACCGTCAAAGTCTCGCGAGCGCACTTGTCCCAGCTATATTTTTTGATGTTTTCATTGCCCAGGCGGATCAAGCGACGGCGCAATTTTTCATCGGTTAATATTTCCGCCATGGCCTTGGCCATTGATAAAACATCGTCCGGCTGAAAATAAAGAGCCGCTTCCCCGGCCACTTCCGGAATGGCGCTCACGCCGGCGGCGGCGACTGGCACCTGACAAGCCATTGCCTGCAAAAGCGGCAAGCCGAAACCTTCATATTGAGAAGGAAAAACAAATAAATCAGCGGCGGAAAAAATCTCGGGCAGATCAAGCTCCTCCGCCCAACCGGGCATCACCACTCGGGCGTCCAAATTTAACTCTTTAATCGCGTAATTGACTTCATCGTAACCGTAACCGGCGTCGCCGATCAGAACAAGCTGATGAGGCAAACCGGGGTGGCTGGCCAGCAGATTGGCATAGGCTTCCACCAGCGCCGCCGTATTCTTCTTTTTCTCCAGCCGTCCGACATAAAGAATGAAAGGCGTTTTAATCTCATATTTGCTAAAAATGCGCGCGCGCGGCAAAGAAGAATGATCGGAGTTAAAAAGGCAATCATTATAACCATTGTGCACGACCGCGATTTTATCCGGCGCGGTTCCGTAAATATTCTGTATGTCTTTCTTGGTATGTTCGGAAACGGCAATAATCCGGTTAGCATGCTTTAAGGCGAAACGCGTTGACCAGCTCAAATAATCCAAGGAATTGGCGCCATATTTATTCAAGGTAAAAATCCGCACAAAAAAATCTATTAGGCGGCGCCCGTGCTGGCTTTCGGGCCCCATTTTTTCGTAGCGATAAAGCAAACGTTCTCTTTCAAAACCGATGTCATGGATAGTGACGATTGTTTTAGCCGGATGGATCCAGGGCAAAGTATGAGCCGGGATAAAAAGCAAATCAACGCCGCCTTTGGCCATTTCCAGGGACAGACGACCCTGGGTCCAAAAAAAATAAAAAGGCCAGCTTAAAATTTTAGCCCGAAAATTATTAAACGGCGATTTTATTTCCTGCCAGCCAACGCGATCATCGTCTCCGGATCTGTCCGGCTCATATTCCTCATATTGGGTGGTCGTCAAATCCAACAAGCCGCCCCGCAAGGGCTTATCCGTATAAAGAATATACTGGTTGTCGCGGTCAATTTTCGCCAAGGCGCGGATTAAATAATATGAATACCATTCCGTGCCGGTCTTATGGGCACGGTTCGCCCGGCTCGCGTCAATGCCGATGATCATATGATTATTTGGTCGCGAGAATGGACCGTTTATAAGAATCAATATTTTCCAAGGCCAAACCGGTGCCTTTGACCACGCATAACATCGGCTCATCGGCGATATAAGCCGGTACGCCGGTCGTCCGGGCGATCAGCTGGTCCATGTTGCGCAACTGGGAACTGCCGCCGGAAATCACAATGCCTTTATCCATGATATCCGAGGATAATTCCGGCGGAGTTTCATGCAGGACTCTTTTGGCGGCGTTGATAATGCCCTCCAATTCGTTCTGGATCGCGTCCGTTACGTCGTTGCTGTTCACCGTCACGCTCCGCGGCAAGCCGGTCAGAATATCGCGGCCCCGCACTTCGCAGGAGAGTTTGTCTTCCAGATAGAGCGCCGACCCGATATTAATCTTGATTTCTTCGGCCGTTCTTTCCCCGATCGCCAGATTATATTTACGCCGGATAAAGTCAATGATCGCTTCGTCAAACTTGTTGCCGCCGATACGGACAGACGAAGCGGCTACGATTCCGCCCAAAGAAAGCACGGCCATTTCCGCCGTACCGCCGCCGATGTCAATAATCATGTGCCCGGAAGCGGAGCCAATCGGGATGTCCGCGCCAATCGCGGCGGCAATCGGCTCTTTGATGATATACGCCGCTTTGGCGCCGGCGGCGATTGTCGCGTCAATCACCGCCCGCCGTTCCGTGGAGGAAATTCCGGCCGGCACCGCCACCATCACTTCCGGCCGGAAAAGGCGGACACCGCCCACGGCTTTATTGATGAAATAACGAAGCATGGCTTCCGTGGTGTGATAATCAGCGATCACGCCTTCCTTCAAAGGTTTGACAGCGATGATGGAATCCGGCGTCCGCCCGAGCATGTCTTTTGCCTCGTTGCCTACTGCCAAAATCTTCTTGTCAGCGATGGAAACAGCCACCACGCTGGGTTCGTTAATCACAATACCACGTTTGGGGATGTGCACCAAAGTGTAAGTCGTTCCTAAATCAATGCCTACTCTTTTGATTAACATATTTAAAAAGTAAGGGAAATTATCCGGTCTTGGACAAATCCGCCGTTTAAATGGAAGGAACTGGGAGCGGTCAAACCGCTGCCAAAACCGATCGGTTCGCCGGTTTTGATGGGGCGAAGAAAATTCATAACCAGATCAATTTCCTGTCCGGTAACGCCCGGCTGTTTTTGGACCAGAAAATCATAATGGCCGGCCTTCACCGCCGCGGCCAAACGGTCCGGTAATTTGTATTTCAAACGTAAAACTCCGACCGCGCCCGGCTCAATCGATAAAAAAGCGCTGAAAACCGTTTTATCCAGCTCGGTTGAAGCGGCTACTTCCCCGTCCGTCTGCCCGGTGGCGGAAATCAGTTCGCTCCCGGCCGGCACGTACACCCTGGTCAAAGTCCGATAACGGGTGGTGCGCCAGTCAAAATCGCCATGATGGGCGTAATTGGCCACGACTTCCGCGAACAAACCGTTGGGATTTTCTTCCAGCTGATAATGCAAATAACGGGTGACAACGGCATCGGTTTTTAAAGCGGCTAGATTGGCGTCAACAACGGCCAGATAATCACCGGCGGTTTTTTTTATTTCCCCGCCAGCAATTTCTGGATGTCGGGATTATTCACGTGGATTAAAATATTCTTCTGCTGGATATTTTGAAAAATGGAGTTAACCGCCACCGCCCATTTTTCCGGCGGCAAATTGAAAAATTCTACTTTCAGGGCGCGAGTGATATCGCCGATTACTTCCTTCCTTTCCCAAGCCGGAAGGCCAAGGCTGACATAGCCTTTTTCCACCTGGTATTCCAAAAGTTTGGTAAAATTGTCCTGATCATAAATTTGTCCGCCCACGGCCACCGGCCCGATAACGGATAGTAAATCAGTGATGACTTTCGGAGTCAGGCCGATAACGCCGGAAAAAACCGCGGGCGATTGATCGATCAAGGGATCCTTGGTTTTTTCTTTGGCTCGCACTTTTTTTAAAAGACGGATTTCTTCCTGGTAAAATGATTCAATCAAGCGGGCGGATGTCGGCCAGTCCGGCGACCAATTCGCGTCCCGCAGGAACCATTGTTCCAGGTTAAGATATTTGGCCAAAGGCGCCGGCGGTGAATTCTTGACCTCGTCTTTAATCGGCATGTCCAAATGATAGATATCATGCGTGGATATATCCGCCAAATCGCCAGCAACAAGACGCAAAAGACCGAAAGTGCCGATAAAACCACCGGTCGGACGCAATTCGTCCTGATTCTGCAGGACAAAAAGATAATTAGATTCGTTTGGATAACCCAAAAGCCAAGGCAGGGCTTGGCTGAGCGGAGCGAATGTTTCCAGGGTCGCGCTTGACTCTTTAAGCTGTCCGGCAAAAAAACTGATCTTGTCCTGCCAGGGGCGAAGCCAGCGATTAATCCGCAAAGCGGCCAAATTGTCCCCGGCCTGCTTCAAGGTCAGCGACAACTGGCCTAATTCACGGCCGGATTCGCTTAAATAAACCAAAATTTTTGTTCGTTCCTCGCGCGACAGCTGATTATAATTTAGCCCTGTGGAACGGGCGTTTAACAAATTGATTTGCTTAAGAAAATTTCCGCCCTCCGCGACCCCCTGGCTCAAAAAAGACGCGGCGGAAAGGAGAAAAACGGCATTTTCCGCTTCCCGATCCAAAAAAGTATGTTTGATTACGGCCGTTTCCCTGACTGATCGCAATTGCGCCAAGGCATTGTCAAAATATTGGCCAGCCTGGCTGGCGGCCAGAGACGCGGCGGCAAATTCATTTTTCTTGCTCAAAAAAATGCTCTTCTCCAGCAAATCTTTGCCCGCCAAGCTATTATTGAAAATCTGGCGGCCAAGCAGAACGGCCGGGGCTAAAGAAATGATGAAAATCGCCAAGATAACGGCCAAAGCATATAAAGCCAGACGGAGGCCGAATAATATTTTTTTGCGGCGCCGGCGCCGGGCTAAAGCCGGAATCAGACCGGATAAGCTTTTCCCGGCCTGATTATAAGCGGCTAAAAAATCAACGGCCGGTCCTTTGGAAAATTTAAACATAGTTTATAAAATACTATCTAGTTAATGTGTAAAAACATTTTTAAAAATCCAAGCATATTTTGGATCCTTAAAAGGCGTTTTTACATTCGTTCCTTGATATTTAATATCAACCCGCCATCAGTCTGGCCATTGTAATCAGATTGCA
>Ga0210051_1001708_pt1 | contig 22238 bp, 23 predicted proteins | sample CryGey092014_all_FD_185464 | JGI IMG/M metagenome (GOLD analysis project Ga0210051, IMG submission 185464) | Groundwater microbial communities from aquifer - Crystal Geyser CG23_combo_of_CG06-09_8/20/14_all (SPAdes) (version 2) | ecosystem: Environmental > Aquatic > Deep subsurface > Groundwater... | reverse complement strand
CCAGAGCACATTACTCTTATAATTCTAATATAGGGTGGATATTGAAAACGAGAAACACCGCACAAGTCAGCCCCTCCGTAACAACACCAATTACATAGAATGCCTATTATTTTTGGCTGAAAATTATTATCTACACTCATATTTTTAGTTTCGAGTTTAAAGTTTCGAGTTTTTACAATTTATTTCTATTTATTTCAAGCTATTTCTGTTTTTTACTGTTCATTTTGTCTGAACTAGGATTTTTAGGATTTGATGATTGTAGGATTTTTAATCCTAACATCCTTTAATCTTATAAATCATAGTACAGACATTTTTATTTCATTGTTCAATGTTCTACATATTTCTGTTTATTCTATCAGTTTCTATTTTTTATTTCAATTTATTTCTGAATTATCGTTTCGAGTTTCATATCAATAGCAGCATCAATCTGGTCCAGCAACTCTTCATCAGTATAGTGCTTTAGCGAAATAGCCGAAGTAGGACACACCACATTACACAGACCATCTCCTTTACAAAGGACTGAATTTACAAACGCTTTATTTGTTTCGTTGAAGGCAATAGCACCGTAAGTACAAACCGAAATACAAGCACCGCATGATACACATGTATTCTCGTTCACTTCGCACACCGAACCTGAAGCTGTGACTGTATCTTGTGAGAGAAGAGCAACCGCTCTTCCAGCCGCACCATAAGCCTGACTGATTGCCTCTTTAATATGTTTAGGATAATGTGCTGTGCCGCACATATAAACACCTTCGGCAGAAAAATCGACTGGTCTTAATTTCACGTGGGCTTCCTGAAAAAAACCATCCTGATTAATGGCAACCTTAAATAATCGTGATGCTTCATAAGTTCCTTCAGAAGAGATAACTGCTGCTGCAAGAGAAAGAATATCGGCATCAATAGCAAGTTCTTTACCCAAAATAGTATCCAATACTTTAACCCTTAATATTTCTGTGCCTCCCTCATTTACTAATTCAACCAATGGTTTATTTTTCGGTTCATACCGAATGAACTTCACATTTTTATCCGATGCTTCTCTGTAATAATTTTCACTATATCCATAAGTTCTGATATCTCTAAAAAGAATATAAATATCAATTGATGGATTAATCTCTTTCAGATGCAAAGCATTTTTTATAGAGTGGGTGCAACATACACGACTGCAATAATTTCTGTCTTCCTGCCGGCAACCGACACACTGTATCATTACTAAACTTTTTGCATCAGTTATTTTTTTATTTTTTAGTGCAATTTGTTCTCCAAGTTCTACTGATGTCATTATCCTTTCATCTTTCCCATAAAGATATTCAGTTGGTCTGTATTCAACTGCACCAGTAGCAAGGATTGTAGCACCATGCTTTATTGTTTTAGTTCTTCCTTCGGAAACAACTGTTGTAACAAAATTTCCTACATAGCCGGAAACATCAGTAATTGTTGCACTGTGAGAGACATATACTAAAGGATGCTGATAAACTTTTTTAATTAGAGCGTTAATAAATTCCCGAACATCAAGACCTTCAAGAGTAGTAGGAATTCTTAGTGCCATTCCTCCGAGAGTTGCTTCCTTTTCCAATAAATGAACTTCAAATCCTTGATTGGCTATGCTAAGTGCGCTGGTCATTCCTGCAATTCCACCGCCAACAACGAGTGCTGTTTTATTTACAGGCAAATCAAACTCTTGAAGAGGTTCTAAGTGAGCAACCCTGGCAACTGACATACGCACAAGGTCTTTTGCTTTTTGAGAAGCTTCTTCTTTTTGTTTGGAGTGTACCCACGAACAGTGTTCTCTTATATTTACAAAATCGAAAAAGTACTGATTTATGCCTCCTTCTCTAAGTGTATCACGAAACAATGGCTCGTGGGTTTTTGGAGTGCATGCGGCAACAATAACACGATTAAGTTTTTTCTCCCTGATAGTATTTGATATTTGCTTAGCAGCATCGGTAGAACAGATAAAAAGACCTTCTTCGGCATGAACAACATTGTTTAAATTCTTTGAATATTCTACTAACCCTGGTATATTTACAACACGACCAATATTAGCACCACAATGACAGGCAAAAACACCAACTCTTAATTCTTCATCGGAAACATCTCTTTCTTCGGGATAAACACGTTCCTTTGAAAGCTTGCCTCGTCGGGCTTTTAAAAGCTCACCTACAAGTGCATTTGCTCCGCTGGCTCCCAAAACTGATTCGGGAATATCAAGTGGTCCGGCGAAAGCTCCACTGATGAAAATACCTGGTCTTGATGTATTTATTGGTGTTGTGGAATTGGTATTACAAAACTGATGAGCATTGAGCTCAATACCGAATATATCTGCAAGCACATTTACGTTTGCAGGAGGGAGCAATCCAACCCCCAATACTACAAGGTCGAATTCTTCTTCTTTTACGCCTTTATCTGTTGTAGAATATCTGATAGTTACGTTTTGTGAATCGGGAATTTCTCTTCCAACAGTTACATAACTTCTAATGAATGTAACCCCTGGAAGATTTTCAGCTCTTTGATAAAATCGTTCGAAATCTTTACCATAAGAGCGTATATCATTATGAAAAATCATCGCTTGCATGTCTGGAGCATGGTCTTTGGCTAAAATTACTTGTTTTTGGATATAAGTACAACAAACCGAAGAGCAATAACTATTTCCACCTTCGTTTGTTTGTCGTGACCCAACGCAGTGGAGCCATGCGATTTTTTTTGGATGTTTATGGTCAGATGGTCTTAAAATCTCGCCCACATGTGGTCCTGTTGCACAAAGCAAACGTTCAAAATCGAGTGAGGTAACAACGTTTTTATACTTTCCATAGCCATAATCTCCTCTTAATTCGGGATGAAAAACATCGTAACCGGGGGACAAGACAATTGCTCCCACTTTTATGATACGTTTCTCTGGTTTCTGATGAAGGTCAATTGCATTATTTTTACAAACACTAACGCAAATTGAACATTTTTGAGCTTTAAGGAAAGAGCAATTTTCATCAATATAAGGAACTAAAGGAACTGCCTGAGAAAAGTATATATGTATTGCTTTATTAGTTGATAATTTTTGATTAAACGGGTCGGGAATATGTATTGGACAGTATTCTGCACATACAGTACATCCTGTACACTTGTCCTCAATAATATATCTGGGTTTTTTATTTAGTGTTACGGTAAAGTCACCAGCTTCACCTTCTACACCAACAACTTCAGTATAAGTTAGAATTTCTATATTGGGATTCCGAACACATTCAATAAACTTAGGAGATTCAATGCACATAGAGCAATCATTTGTTGGAAAAGTTTTATCAAGCAAAGCCATCTTGCCTCCAATTGTAGGTGCTTTATCAACCAAATAAACCTTGAATCCTGAAGTGGCAAGATCAAGAGCAGCTTGAATTCCGCTGATTCCCGCACCTACAACAATAACATCTCCAATATTATCAGTAAGTTCTTCTTTCATTTTTTATAAAATTTCAAGCTCCAAAATAAAAATTCCAAATCCCAAAATATATTTGTCTTCAAATCTTGGGTTTTGAAGCTTGGAACTTGGTTCTTGGTATTTGAAATATTTCATTCTCTTTGTCTTTTAATCGTTAACTAATTTATTATATTGCTTCCTGAATAATTTCTGTTATATCTTTTATCACAATAGTTTCATGGTTTTTATGAGACAACAAGCTGTCTTCAAAATTGGTGATGCAATATGGACAGGCAGTAACCAAAACTTCTGCTCCGGTTGCAACTGCTTGTTCTAATCTTAAATCCGATAATCGCTCACCTTTTGGTGTATCCATCCAAATTCTGCCGCCGCCACCACCACAACAAAGCGAATTTTCTTTCGAATCAGCCATTTCTATTAGTTCTAAACCTTCTATTTTTTGTAATATATTTCGTGGCTGAACATATATACCATTATGTCGTCCGAGATAACAAGGGTCATGATAAGTAACTTTTTTAGCATATTCGGTATTGTTAATTTTAAGTCTTCCATTATTAATAAGTTCAAAAATATATTGGGCGATATGAACCACCTCAAAATGAACCATAAATTCGGGATACTCGTTTTTAAAAGTTTCGTAACAATGTGGAGAAGAAACAAGAATTCTTTTTACACCATTATCAATAAAGGTTTTTATATTTTCTTTAGCTAAATGAAGGAACAATTCCTCATCACCGGTTTTGCGAATACTTTCGCCACAGCAAACCTCTTTGGAACCTAATATTCCGAAATTAACTCCTGCTTTATTTAGGATATTGGCAGTTGCAATTGCGACCTTTTTTAATCTTGAGTCGTAACTTAAATAACAACCGGGATAGTATAATATTTCCATGTCTTTTGTGAACTCCTTTACAGAATGGCCTTTTGCCCAATCGCCTCTTTTTTTACGTTCTTCAAAAAATGGATTACCTTCTCCACTAAGCCCTGATCTTACAGCACGAATTGGATTTACAGAAGCTGGATAAACGCCATATTCGGTTGCAATTCTTCGCATAGCTATTCCGGATTTAACCTGTTGCACATCTCTGGGGCAAACTTTTGGGCATTTGCCACAGGTAGTACAACGCCAAATATTTTCGCCTTCAATTTCGGACATACCAAAAGCTGCCTCTCTGACTAATTTACGCATACTAAACTGGGTCAAATGGTTCCAAGGACAAACAACATCGCATTTGCCACATTGGTAACATAATTTGAATGCGTCTCCGCCTTTTTCTTTTATTATGTCTGCAATTTCTTTATAGTCAGCTACTTTTTCCATTCTTTTTTAAATTCCAAGTTTCAAATATCAAGTTCCAAGTATAGTGCCTTGGGCTTGGTGCTTAAGACTTGGTGCTTGGGATTTTATATGAGGTTAGGTTTCGTTGTTATATATTTCTATTCCGTATTTTATTATTTCGTTTACAACCGGATTAGTCCGATTAAAATCTCCAGTCATAAAAGGGTGTGGCTCTATTCTTAAATCAATTTTCCTGCGAAGTTTCATTAAATCTATCTGGGTATCAATAATATCTACAATATTATTAACAACTATTGCAATATCTATATCACTATCATCATTATAAGTTCCTTTGGCAAATGAACCAAATAATATAGCTTGTTTAATATTGTATTTCGAGCTTATTGAATTAATATATTCATTAGCTAATCTGAGAGCTTCTTTTTTATCCATGATTGCAAAGTTTTAATATTCTCAATCCATTCAGTTGTAAATTCAAATGTGCACTTTTTGTAAAATGTTTCTTTATAACTCATGTTACGCAAAAACTTAGTCCCTTTAGGGACAAAATATTTATAGAATATAATATGTCATAAACATCTAAGTCCCGTAGGGACGATATATTATTCAATATCTTTAAGAATATATCTCTCATCATAATCAATTTTAATCCGATAGCTCCCGAAGCTTCGGGACGGATTTGTTTAAAAATTAGCTATATCTCCACAATATTACGTCCCTACGGGACTTTGTTGTGAACTGTTTCATTTTTTCTATAAATATTTTGTCCCTACGGGACATTCTGCGTAACATCAGTTATAATATATAAAATAATGGTCAAATTGTAAGCTAATTTCAACAATTATGAAAGATGCCAATATTTCTTATTTAAAATAGTTTAAATATGATATTTTTTCTTTATTTTTGTAATAAATTTGATTGATAATAACAAATAAAATAATTTTCAGATGAAATTGAAAAAACATATTCACTTACCCATCCTTGTTGAACAGGACGAAGATAATGTTTATATAGTGAGTTGTCCGGTATTCAAAGGTTGTCATTCTTATGGTAAGACCATTGATGAAGCTTTGAATAACATTACAGAAGTTATTCAGATTTGTCTTGATGAAGAAAAAGAAATGTGTCTTAAAACTCTTAACAAGTTTATAGGATTCAGGGAATTACAAATACCTGTTAAATCGGCTCCACTCTAATATTGTTTACAATGTCTGAAAAACTTCCCGTCATCTCTGGTAAGGAATTAGGTTCCTTATAAATATTGGGTTTGTAGAGTCACGAGTGAATGGTTCGCATCATCGGCTTAAGCATAAGGATGGGTGTGTAACAACCGTCCCCATTCATAAAAATGATGATATACCAAAAGGACTTCTTCGCAAAATAATACGAGAGGATCTTGAATTTGATATGGATAAATTTCTTACAGAATGGAGAAATTATAAAAAATAGCCTTTATTAAACATTTATTATACCGATACGAAATAGAAAAATGAAAATTCCTATCGGCATATCTCATTCTAAATAGAGTTTGTCTATAAAGTCAGTGTCTGATTCATAATGTTCGAGTTCAAGGCTCCCGAAGTATCACCTCTGGCATTTTTAATATATTTTTATTCATAATTTACAATAAATGTATTTTGTTATAATGTGGCAAGATGCCAAATTAACGAGCACTCGCAAGATGCGAGCAATTGCAGTGAACACACTCGCTCGCATCCTGCGAGTGAGCATTTTATTTACCTCTGGTATTTTGTTTCTAAGAATATTGAAGATTTTTAATTATTTAAATGGATTATAAATTTTTATTTCTTTAATATTTTTGAAGTCATTTTCGTTTCTTGTTACAAGTGTCAGTTTGTTTAAAATAGCAGTTGCACCAATAATGCTATCGGGTGTTTCAATATTGTGTTTTCGCTTTAGTTCAATTGATTTATCCTCCACTGTTTTATCCAAATAAATTACATTAGCATTTGACAAAAAATGTTCTGTTTTGATTCTGTCTTCTTCTGTAATTTTATGCCAACCCAATATTTTAATGTTAGAAACAGTAGGAATAGTGAATGAAGTTTTAAAAATATCCCTAAGTTTTTCTTTATGACTTTCAGGAATTTTCCCGTCAAGATAGTAAATGATGATGTTGCTGTCTATTAAAAATTTCTCTTCTTCCATGCGTTTCTCATATTTTGCAATTCGGCATCAATATCTAAATTTAAATGATTTAATATGCCTTCATATTCGCTCGGGTTGAATTGTTTTCTTGAAGAAGCTGCTGATTTTTTCCTGATTACTTTTTTTTCTTTTGTTTCTACTGTAATATGCAGCGATTTTAAAAAAAGCAACAGAGAATTAAAAAGGTTTCTGTCATTTGTTCTGATAATTGCTTCCATAATATTTTATTTTGTTGTAAAAATAATTATTTTTTGTTTAACAATTTATTATTCTGTTCTTTTTTATATGCTGTGAATGGTTATATTGTTAAATCCGATAGCTATCGGATGTTGTTTTGCTTTTAACTCTTCCTTTAATTGTTCCATAACAATTTAGCAGTATAACAATGCAACAATTTTATTTCAATAAAAGCTCAATTAGTAACCGTTTGCGGTATAATTAACAATGCATTTCATTACACCTCAACCATCTTCATATCAAAAACTTCTTTTCGGTAACTTTCAATTGCTGTACAAGTACAAATAAGGTTTCTGTCGCCATAAGCATCATCAATTCTGCTTATTGTTGGGAAAAACTTGTTTTCGATAATCCATTTAAGGGGGTAAGCGGCTTTTTCGCGAGAGTATTTATGATTCCAATCGTTTGATAGCAAATCTTGAGCAGTATGGGGTGCATTAATTAAAACATTATCATTTATATCGGCATCACCATTTTTTATTTCGAGAATTTCATTGTAAATTGTTTTCATAGTTTCAATAAAACGCTCAAGTTCCTGTAACGATTCGCTTTCGGTAGGTTCAATCATCAGAGTACCATGAACAGGGAAAGAAAGGGTAGGAGCGTGGAAGCCATAATCCATTAAACGTTTTGAAATATCAGTTTCTGTTATATGAGCCATTTCTTTAAATTTATGACAATCGAAAATCATTTCGTGAGCAACAAAACCATTTTCGCCAGCAAATAACAAATCGTAGTTGTCTTTTAATGAAGCTGTTATGTAATTTGCATTTAATATTGCGTACTTTGTTGCCAAGGTAAGTCCTTTGCCACCTAACATTGTGCAATAGGCGTGAGAAATAGTTAAAATATTTGCACTGCCAAATGGAGCTGCTGCAACTGCTTCAACACCTTTTAATCCTCCAGTTTTAACTACAGGGTGTTGAGGTAAAAAATCAACTAGGTGTTTTGCAACGCAAATTGGACCAACACCGGGACCGCCTCCACCGTGTGGAATTGCAAAAGTTTTATGTAAATTCAAATGGCAAACATCGGCTCCAATATGTGCAGGGCTTGTTAAACCAACCTGTGCGTTCATATTTGCACCATCCATATATACTTGTCCACCAAATTGATGTATAATGTTAGTCATTTCAACAATTGCACTTTCAAACACACCATGTGTAGATGGGTAAGTAACCATTAGTCCAAATAAGTTGTCTTTGTTAGCTTGGGCTTTGGTTTTTAAGTCGTTAAGACTTATATTTCCTTTTGTATCGCAATCAACAATAATAATATTTAATCCAGCCATTGCAGCACTTGCAGGATTTGTTCCATGTGCCGACGAAGGAATTAAAATCACATTTCTATTACTGTTACCTTTGCTTTCATGATATTTACGGATAACCATTAAACCAGCGTATTCACCGGCAGCGCCGGAATTTGGCTGAAAACTAATTGCCGAAAAGCCGGTTATTTCTTTAAGAATATTTCCAAGTTCATCAATTAATTGATAATACCCTTCGGCTTGGTTAGCAGGAACGAAGGGGTGAATATTCGAAAATTCGGGCCAGCTTAAAGGCAACATTTCAGTAGCAGCATTAAGTTTCATTGTACATGAGCCAAGAGAAATCATGCTTTGAGTTAGAGAAAAATCTTTACGTTCAAGTTTTTTAATATATCGCATCATTTCGGTTTCTGATTGATAACTCTGAAATAGTGATTGTTGCAATATGTTATCGTTTCGTAACAAATTACTATCTAAAGATAATTCAGTAGGATATTCTTTTATTTCTGCACATTGTTTATTTACAGCCCCTGCAAAAATGTTTAATATTTTATTTAATCGGCATAAAGTTACCGTTTCGTCAATAGAGATACCTATTGTATTTGAATTAATGTAGTTAAAATTAACTTCCATTTCGGTTGCAATTTTTTGAATTTTATCTGAAGTTATTTCCGAAGGAAGTTTAATTAACAACGTGTCGAAGAAATTAGAGTTTTCTTGTTTATATCCTAATTCAATAAGTTTTTTACTGATAATAGTTGCAATTGAGTGAACATGTTTAGCAATTCGTTTTAATCCTTCCGGACCGTGATAAACAGCATACATTCCAGCCATTGTTGCAAGTAATGCCTGTGCGGTACAAATATTTGAAGTTGCACGTTCGCGTTTTATATGCTGTTCGCGGGTTTGCAAAGCCATACGCAAAGCGGTACGTCCTTTGTTATCAACCGAAACACCAATAATTCTTCCCGGCATTGTACGTTTAAAAGTATCGCGGGTGGTAAAATATGCAGCATGCGGTCCGCCAAAACCCATAGGAATTCCAAATCGTTGAGTAGAACCGAAAACAATGTCTGCACCCCAGTTTCCTGGAGGAGATAATAAAACCAAACTTAAAATATCGGCAGCAACGGCAACCATTGAACCAAAGTTATGTGCTTTTTCGACAAATGATTTATAGTTTGGAATATTACCATTAGCGGAAGGATATTGAATTATAGCCCCAAAAACTTTTTCGTTGAAATTAAAATTCTCGAAACTGCCAGTTACTACTTCAATCCCTAATGGAAATGCACGTGTTTTAATTACTGCAAGAGTTTGAGAAAAAATATTATTGTCAACAAAAATAATATTTGCTCCCGATTTTGCTTTTTCGCGACTACGTGTGTTAAACATCATAATCATTGCTTCAGATGCAGCAGTAGCTTCATCGAGCAATGAGCAATTAGCAATTTCCATTTTTGTAAGTTCTAAAACTACAGTTTGGAAATTCAATAATGCTTCTAATCGCCCCTGCGAAATTTCTGCCTGATAAGGTGTGTATGAAGTGTACCAGCTTGGGTTTTCTAATATGTTACGAAGAATTACCGAAGGAGTAATTGTTCCATAATACCCTTTGCCAATATATGTTTTAAAAATTTTATTTTTTGCTGCAATTTTTCGAAGTTTTATAAGATACTCATACTCACTTATTCCGTCGGGTAAATTAAGCGGTTTTGTAAGACGAATATTTTGAGGTACTGTTTTGTTTATTAGCTCATCAAAAGAAGATACTCCGATTTTGTTGCACATTTTAGCAATTTCGCTTTCACGAGGTCCGATGTGTCGAGTTACAAAATTTTCTGTTGCCATAATTAGAAAAATATTTATTAGTTTTACAATTTTAAAATAAAAGCATAAAGGTAGAAATAAGAAATAATAAATTTAACTTTTTTTTTGTTTTTACGTTTATATAGTAAATTACTTATTTATGAGATTTTTAATTTTTTTGATATTATTTTTTTTAATTGAAATTGCTTGTAAAGCTCAAGATACTATTTGGTTTTTAAGTGGCGAAAGATTAATTACTTCGAATTACACTTTAAAAACCGAAGACGGAATGCTTACTTATTTTAAAGGTAAAAAAGAAAAGAAAGTTGGATTAGAATATGTTTTTTCTGTTCACGAAAAAAACGGATACGAAAAAGTTTTTTACGAACCCACATCAATTGAAAATACTCCTTTTTCGGTTGAGCAAATGAGAAGTTTTATTAAAGGCGAGTTTGAGGCTTCGGAGCATTATAAAGCCACAGGTGCTACTATTATCGGGGTTACTGCTGGAATTGGAGGAATTTATTTATTCCCTATATTAAAAGCCCCTGTTTTTTGGTCTCCAGTTTTACCAACCGGAACGAGTGCAATTATTGGTTCAACAAATATTTGCGAGAAAAAAATTATTAAAAAATTTCCTCAATATACAAATGACGAGTATTTTATATCAGGATATTCCGAAATTGTAAAACAAAAAAGAATTTCACATTCAATTGTTGGAGGAGTTATAGGTTTGGCTGTAGGAGTGGCAAGTGCATTGATTATAAAACCGTGATTAAGAAAGTTAAAAGTTTATTGTTCATTGTTTATTGTTCATTGTTTATTGTTTATTGTTCTTTACGAAATACGAATTATACGAATTTACGAATAAAACATTGTTTCATTGTCATTCAGTAGTCATACTTTGTCATTCAGTTGTTTTTATTGCTATTGTATGACCATTGTTTGACAATTGTGTGACTATTGTTTTTATTGTTCAATGGTTGGAGTTTAGAGTTTGGAAATTGGTTGTGGGTGATGGTTATTTCCTTTTGAGTAAGGTAATGCAAAAAGAAGGGGAAGTGAAAAAAACAGAAAGTTAAATATGATAATTTTTTTTCTAATAAAATAATGTAAATTGAAGTCTGTTAAGTCATCACATAAGTTTTTATTTTTTTTATTTTTAGCATTTATATTTCAAAGTTGTGCATTAACAAATTCGCAATTTAAAACTGCCAAACAATTTTATAGTTCTGTAAATAACTTTGATAAACAATGCCATACACTTAAAGAATCTTCGTTTAAGATTACTTATGAACGACGTCTTTTATTTCCAATAACATATAACAATGATAGTTTAATGGTAAATGAATTAGTTGCTAATTATGAAGAAAATGTTATTGCACAATACAAAAAAGATAGTATAGACAACGCTATAAATAAAATAGGAAATTATTTTAACAGTTATGTTTCATTATTGCCTAAATCATCTGAAAATAAAGGAACTAACAGAAGAGTCCTTGCTGCAATTGAAGATTATTCATCGTATCTTCCTTTTGGAATAGGGTTAACAATTTACAAAACTGTTTATGATGTTATAAATTATACTTCACGTTTTATAAAAATTCCTCATCAACGAAAAAAGTACAAAACATATATTACTAAAGGTGAGAAACTTGTACCCGATAATTTGAATATAATTTCAAAAGAATTTTCTAAATCTTCATTAATGCTTGATAGTGAGAAGGTATTGATAAAGCAAAATTATTTATTGTTATTGCAAGCTCAGAAAGTAAATAAAAATCCTTATGATTATTATAGCGTATATAATGTTAATTTTTTAAAAAATTATAATCTTGCAATATTAACTTCAGAATTGAACAAATCAATGCTTGAATCTATTTCTAAAATAAACGCATCATATACAATGCTTTACAACGAAACCCGAAATCGAAAACGATTTAAAAATGATATTATTGGTTTGTCGCAAATGAATTCAAAGTTGGGCAAAACAAAACTTTTTAATAAAAAAGTTGAAGAAGCTATAAAATAATATATTTTATTTAAATTGTTTTGTTTATACCGTAAACTGAATAAATATACGCAATAAATAGCCACATCTTTCAGGACGTGAATAATTGATTGTCAGCATAATGTGGGCTTTAGCCCAAAATTAAAAAATGCGACAATTTATCCCGTTTATAATAAAATTAAATCACTGATTTTGATTAATGGTTTAACATTATGTTATATAGTCCCACAAGTAAACTATAACAACATACCTAGCTAATTTTCCTAAAGTCATAAAAAGAGTAACTTTATAAACATTTATTTTTAATAAACCTAAAGCCACTGCAATAATATCACCAACAATTGGAAGCCATGTTAAAAATGCAGCAATAGCAGTATATTTTTTAATTCTTTCACGCATCTTTTCAATTTTTTCTCTTTTTATCTTCAGATATTTTTCAATCCATTCCCATTTACCAAGCCAGCCTAATGCATAGCTCGACATTCCGCCTAAAGTGTTTCCTAAAGTAGCAATAAGAATTGTTAAAGTTGAATTATAGCCATAAGCAACCATTGCAACAACAACAGTATCAGAACTAAAAGGTATTATAGTAGCTGCCAGAAATGAAACTAAAAAAATACCAAAATAACCTAAATCGAAAAAATATGACATTCGTTAATAATATTATTTCTGAAACTTATATTTTGCTACAAAAATATTTCCAATAATTGCCGGAATGCCAATATTTATAATCCAAAGTAATGTAGATGCAAAAATTATTTCGGTTTGCATATTACTAAAAAAACCAAAAAATATTGATGCAACAGTACCTCTTACTCCAATTTCGGCAATAGCAAATGTCGGAATTATTGTTGAAACGTAAAATGTTATTATTGATGCTATTATACTTTGTAAAAAGCTGATGTCAATATTAAAAACTTTTATTAATAAATAAAATTGTAGCAAAAAAACAAAGTACCTTATAATGCTAAGTACTAAAAACACAAATAATTCTTTTAATTTGTAGGAGTTTAGAAGTTTAGCGGAATCGGAATATTTTTTTAAAAACTTCCAATTTTCGATGAAATAAGAAAACCATTTAATTTTAAAATAAAGAAGTGTGCTGATTGTTGCAACAACAAAAACAGGAATGTTTATCAGCCAATTTATTTTATTTTGCGTTAAAACATTTACCGGATAGAAAATATACAAAAGTAAAATTCCAATTGAACCGAAAATAATTGTAGCAATTAATTGCGAGTAACTTGTAATAATTGAAGCAATTGTTCCTTTAACTCTATTTTCGGATTTAAGAAAAAATATTCTGCCAACAAATTCGCCTGTTCTGTTGGGCATAAATATAGAAACAGCAATACCTGAAAGAATTGCAGAATAAGATTTAAAAAAAGTTATTTGATTAAATTTATTAACAGCAAGTTTCCACTTAAAAGACTCTATTCCCCAGTTTATAGTCATTAATATTAACACCATTAATAAATATAAAATGTTATTAATGTTAGAGAATTTAGAATAATTAAGTATTTGCTTAAACTCTTGTTGAAAAAATATTTTATTTATAATAAATAGCAGTGAGCCAATAAATATAAGCCATTTAATTATTGTGAAGTAATGTGTTTTAAAAAAAAATAAGATATTATTTTTCATTTAAAACTTTTTAATTACCATCAATCCATCACGAATTGGAAAAATAACATTAAACACACGTTTATCGTTTTGTACAAAATTATTAAAATCTATTATTCCACGTGTTTGCTCATCGGTATCGTTGTAATTTTCGGTTACTTTGCCACTCCACAATACATTGTCGGCAATAATATATCCTCCTTCTTTTACTTTATCAAAAACTATTTTGTAATATTCTATATATTGTTTTTTGTCGGCATCAATAAACACAAGGTCGAATTTTAAGTTTAAAGTTGGTATAATTTTTAAAGCATCGCCAAAATGCAATATTATTTTATCTTTATTTTCCGATTTGTTTACATATTGTTTTATAAAATCTTCAAGTTCGTCATTAATTTCAATTGTATGAATTTTACCTTCAGGAGATAGTCCTTCTGCAAAACATAGTGCAGAATATCCAGTATATGTTCCAATCTCTAAAATGTTTTGAGGTTTGAGCATACAGGTTAACATTTTTAAAATACTTCCCTGCAAATGTCCCGACAACATACGGGGATGATAAATATGAACATTTGTTTCACGGTTCAGTTCTTTTAGCAAATCGCTTTCTTGTTCAGAATGTTCAAGAATATATTGTTCTAACTCGTAATTAATGTTCATTTACTATGTTTTATATAGTGTTAATATTCAACAGAATCAAGTTTATGGTTTTTAGTTTTAGGTTGTTGAAAACTTCAAACCCAAAACCCGAAACCCGAAACTGTTTTATTATTGAGCATACATGTTTTATTTGTAAATTAACGTTGAAAATTTATTGTCTTTAAAAGTTTCATTAGCTACTTTAAGTATATCATCTGAAGTTATTTTCATCAATTTGTTTGTAACAGTTTCGATGCTGTCAACTTTATTGAAAAGCAAAAAACTTTTACCCAGACCAAGTAATAAATTTTCGGGATTTTCGAGTGAAATTGCTATTTGTCCGAGCATTTGCTGTTTTGCACGTTGCAATTGTTTTTTTCCTAGCGGAATATTTTTAATTTTTTCGATTTCCTTTTTAATTAACAATAGTGATTTGTTGAGTTTATCTTTATCGCAGCCAAAATATATACTAAAAATTCCTGTATCGAAATATGGTGTATATGATGTTTCAACATTATATACTAATCCGTTTTTTTCGCGTAAAGATAAGTTAAGTCGGCTATTTAATCCCGAACCTCCTAAAAGATTTGTAAGTAAAAGAAATGGAAGCTGTTTTTTGTTACGAAAATTATATGCCGTTGTGCCAATAATACAATGTGCCTGATGTGTCTTTTTGAAAACTGTTTTTTCCTGAGGAATATAATTTTTAAAGGGTGGACGTTTCCATTTACGTTTATTTTCGGGAACGTTGTTAAAATATTTTTTAAAACTTTTTACAAGTTTATTAAACTCAATATTACCTACTGAACAAAGTACAATTTGGTCGGTGTTATGAGTTCGGAGCGAGAACTGTTTTAAGTTGTCTGAATTAAATTTTTTAAGTGTTTTTTTTGTTCCTAAAATATTTCTTCCAAGTGAATGACCATCGAAAACAAGTTCCTCAAAATCATCAAAAATAAGCTCTGCGGGGCTGTCGAAATACGAGTTTATTTCGTCTAAAACTACATCACGTTCTTTATTAATTTCTTTTTCAGGATAAACTGAATTAAAAATCATATCGCTCATTAACTCAATAGTCCTGTCGTAATATTTGCTTAAAAATGAAGCATATATGCAGGTTTCTTCTTTTGTTGTGTAAGCATCAATTTCACCACCAACATCTTCCATCCTGCTTACAATATGGTATGCTTTGCGTTTAGAAGTTCCTTTAAAAACTAGATGTTCGAGAAAATGAGCTAATCCGTGTTCGTTTTTTAGTTCGTCGCGGGTTCCGGTATTTATAATTATTGCACAGTAAGCAACTTGTCTGTCAGTTTTTTGATGAATTAAACGGAGTCCGTTTTTTAAAATGTGAGTTTGGTAATTCATTACAAATTTTAAGTTTTGCAAATGTAAGAAAGTTTAAAGAATTGCATAGAGTTGAAATTTCATTGTTTTATGTTTGTGGGATGGAGTTCTCTCCTTATGGTTTTAGTGAGGTTGAGTGAAGAAAAAAAACAAGTGAAATAACGATGTGCCTATTAAGAAATAAAAAATATTTTTTGACATAGAATAAATTTTGTCATCCCAATGGCAATTCCCAAAAATAATTATTATCATCATTTGCATAACCGGGCGAAACCCAGTTGCCGACTTTCTCAATTATTGTATCGCGGCATTTACATAAAGTGACGATTAATGTCCACGTTCTAAATTCATAACATAGTATTTGTTAATCACAGCTTTTTATTTATATAAAAGAATAGAATTAATGCAATTCGTTTATAAGATTTTGTAAAAAATTTTGAAAAAAGTTTAAACTTTTGTTAATTTTGAACGTTTAAAAAGGTAAACAAATTTAATTATGTTAAAAAATTTAACATTGATAGTTACAGAAACCAAAGATGGTTGGTTTATTGGACAAGTTGCCGAAGTACCTGAAGCAATAAGTCAAGGTAAAACATTAGATGAGTTAAAAGAAAATATTAATGATGCTTTGCAATTAATTTTTTCTGTACGTTTAGACGAGGCAAAAAAAAGTTTAAAGAAAACCCATTACAAAACTTATGATTTACCTTTTTGTAATGTATGAAATACAATAAGTTTATTAAACATTTACACGAAAATAACTGTTATAAATTAAGAAAAGGCAGTAATCATTCTGTTTTTAAAAACAGATTAAACGGAAATAAAACAGCAGTACCAAGACATACAGATTTACACGAATTACTTTGTAAAAAAATTTGCAAACAATTAGGAATACCAATAATATAGAAATATATACAAATTGAGTTTTATTGAACAACTCTCCTTTTCACCCCTATAACATTTGGCTTTCCCAAAAATAATTATTGTCATCGTTTGCATAACCGGGCGAAACCCAGCTACCAACTTTCTCAATAATTGTATCACCGGCATTAATATTAAAGTGATGATTCTTGTTCATATTCTAAATTTGTAACATAATAAAGAATTTACTAATAATAACAGCTTTTATTTATATAAAAGAATAGAATTAGTGCAATTCGTTAATAATATTTTTGAAAAAAGATTTTAAAATTTTGAAAATATTTTTAAATTAATAAATTTTTGTGGAGCTACGCTTTTTATTTATGTAGTATAATATTTTTTTCTACTCCAAAAATTAATATCTTTGTATTAATAAGTTTTATAAAATCTGTAAGATGATATCAAAAGAGCAAATAAGTGAAATTTGTTTAAAGATAGTACAAAATATAAAACCCTATAAAGTCATTTTGTTTGGTTCTTATGTAACGGGTAACAATAACGAAGACAGTGATTTAGATTTAATAATAGTTAAAAATAGTGATTTACCCAAACATAAAAGAGGGTTAGAGATACAACGTTTGTTTTATGGATATTTGATTCCTATGGATTTCAAAATATATACCCCTTCAGAATTCAATCAGGAATTGCAAAACAGTTATTCTTTTCTTAATTCGGCAATGAAAGACAGTAAATTATTATATGAACGGCAAGATTGAAACGGTAAAAGCATGGATTGAAAAAGGCGACCATGACTTAGGAACGGCTCAGATAACCTATTTACATATTCCTAAATATCGCGATACAATTGCTTTCCATTGTCAGCAAGCTGGTGAAAAATATTTAAAATCATATCTTATTTTTTTGGAAATACCATTTAAACGAACACATGATTTAATATTTATTCTTGGATTGATTTCACAAAAAAATAATGTTACAAAAGAAACTTACGACAAAGCAGCAGAATTGAAAAATTTTGCTGTTGAAATTCGTTACCCTGATACAATAATTGATTTATCAGAACAAGATATTCAAAAAGCGATATTGCTGGCAAAAGAATTTCGTGAATATGTTTTATCAAGGATGGAAATAACAATGGATTACGATTCCATTTGAAAATAACAATAATAATTCAGATTTATGGACAGCAGTTCCCCGACATCCCGATATTAAAGAAAATACATGTAAAAGTATTTGTAAACAATTAGGAATACCTGTAATATAGAAATATGCACAAATTGGGTTTTATCGAACAATTTTCCTTTTTACCCCAATAACATTAGGCAGCTCCCAAAAATAATTATTGTCATCGTTTGCATAACCGGGCGAAACCCAGCTACCAACTTTTTCAATAATAGTATCACCGGCATTAACGTATAGCGACGATTCGGGACCACCATCTAAATACATTGCACTGTATGTTTTTAAAGGTAAATGCAATAAAAAATTGCTCATAGTATTAGCTGTGTATGGCGAACGACAAAAAACAAAGAGCACATTGCCATAAATATCAGTTCCAAGTACACACATACTACTCGAAATTGGTTTGCGTGGTTTCCATAAAACTTGTTTTTGATTGCAGTCAACCATTCTGATGCACTGGAAAGCTGAATTGTAATTTGATAAATAATACTCCCAGTTTTCAATTTCCATATCTACAATATTCATTGCAGGAAAATCATTTGATTTGGGGTTAAACATTGCAAATGCTCTAAAGTTTCCACGCAGTTTGCCATTATTTATATGCGTGTAATTTTTTAGATAACCTGTTCCTGTATAATGGTCTGATAAGTTAAACATACCGGCATTAATTACAGCAACTAAATTAAAATCGTTACTCCATTGCTCAACAGTACGTCTTAAACTATCGTGTTCGGTAGCGGTTAATAATTCAAATGAAAAATAATTCGGGTCAATTTTTAAAACCGAAATTTTCGAGTCGCTTACTTTTGATTTTAGCGGAGCATCAAATTCTGCATAAAACAATCCTCGTTCAATTTCGTTCCATATTATTTTTTTTGGAGTATAATTTGATTTATTATTAGAAGTTTTTCCATGATTTCCATAGAGAGCAAAAACTGCTAAAGCAAACCAAGTAATAAATTTAAATAGAATTTCACTGCTCATATTAATATTTTCTCAAAAATCCAAAGATATAAGAAAGACTATAATGTTTTTTGCAAAAAAATATTATTTTAATAGGACTTTGAAAACTTTATTTATTTTTGTTCAATTAATACTTTAAACAGAAACCATATTCTTGTATGAATATAAAAAACGGAGTTTTTATATTATTTTTTATATGGAATTATTCCGTTAATGGTCAAACAAAATGGTCGTTTGAGTTTTGTGGTGGTGCTCCTTATAACATACCATCTCATATAAAGATTCATCAAACAGGATTTAATGATTTAACAATTTCAAATGCCCAATTTTATAGCGAGCCATTTGCTCTTCCTCCATATTGGGACTGGCGTTTTTGTCAAATTAGAAACAACAGAATAATAGAACTTGAAGCTATTCACCAAAAATTATATCTTAGCAATAAACCACCAGAAATAAAACGATTCAGTATATCACATGGTTTTAATCTGTTTTTTATAAATTATGGAAAAATTAATAAAGCTAATTGTATTTTTAGAGCCGGACTAGGAGCTGTTTTTGCACATCCCGAGACCGAGATTCGCGGATATGCTTTTGAAGACAAAGGAGCATTTTTAAACACTATATATTATTTAAGTGGTCCTGCTATTAATTTAAGTGCTGGGAAAAGATGGTATTTTATAAAAAGACTTTATTTTAATACCGAGATTAAAACTACATTAGCTTATGCCAAGATTCCTGTTGCTCTTGGTTATGCAAAAGTTTTTACTTCGTCAGTTCAGCTTGTAGCGGGTTTAGGAATTAATTTTGTTTCAAAAGAGTAAATACAATTATTTTCATTATTTTTAACCCAAAAAATTAATTATATGTTTCCATCAATTGCATTTTCAAATAACATTTTATCCGATATTTCGGTAGTTTTTATATTGCCCGATTATAAATATTCTGCATCATCGAACTTATTAAAAACCGAAATAAAATTTTTAAATAATAATTTTAAAGAAAACAAAAAAGAAATAGATATTAATTCGTATTCACAATGGAATTATTTTAGAGTTTTCGACATCAAAAAAAAACAATGGCAAGTAAAAGAAGACATCAGAAAAGTTGCGTATGAGATTTATAACAAATTACAAGAAAATAAAAATTTATCTATACAAATTGTAAATTTAACCGGTAACGAAGATTTTCAAATAGCGTTTGCCGAAGGGCTATTGTTAAGCAACTATAAATTTGACAAATATATAACTGATAAAAAAAACAAAAAAGAATCGTTACAAAAAATTATTATTATTTCAGAAAAACCAAATAAGAAAAAATGGGAACAACTTAAAAATCAGACTTTGGCAGTATATGAAAGTCGAAATTTAATTAACGAGCCTGTAAACTGGTTAAATTCGGAGAAACTTGCCGAAGAATGTGTTCGATTGGGTAAAGATGCAGGTTTTGATGTTAAGGTTTTTGATAAAAAGAAAATTACACAACTTGGTATGGGTGGTTTGCTTGCTGTAAATATGGGAAGTGTTGACCCACCTGTGTTTATAGTTATGGAATGGAAACCTAAAAGGGTTATTAATGATGAGCCGCTTGTGTTGGTTGGAAAAGGAATAGTTTACGATACCGGTGGCTTAAGTTTAAAACCAACTTCCGACAGTATGGATTATATGAAATGCGATATGAGCGGAGCTGCAGCAGTTGCTGGTGCAATGTATGCTGCTGCAAAATCGAATTTGCCAATTCATGTTGTAGGATTAATTCCTGCCACCGATAATCGTCCATCGGGAAATGCTTATGCACCTGGTGATGTAATTACAATGATGAACAAAACAACTGTCGAAATGCTTAATGCAGATGCCGAAGGCAGAATGATACTTGCCGATGCACTTTGTTATGCTGAGAAATACAATCCGATGTTAGTTATTGATATTGCTACACTTACCGGCTCGGCAATTGCTGCAATTGGTAAGGTTGCATCTGTTGGATTTTCTAAAAATGCAGATAAATTGTATGAATTGTTAACAGAAGCTGGGAATGAAACTTATGAGCGAATTGTTAATTTTCCTTTATGGGACGATTATAGCGAAATGCTCGAATCGAAAATCGCCGATTTAAAAAATGTTGGTGGCAAATATGCAGGAGCAATTACCGCTGCAAAATTTTTAGAAAAATTTACTAGTTATCCCTGGATACATTTAGATATTGCCGGACCAGCATTTGTAAATACTAAAGATTCGTATAGAGGGTTGGGTGGAACTGCTGTGGGTGTTCGATTATTTTTTGAGTTTTTTAATATATTAATTAAGAAATAAAATGGAAAATGTTAAACGTAGTTGTTTAGAATGCAACGAGTCTCTTCATGGACGCGCCGACCAAAAGTTTTGCTCTGATGCATGCAGAAATTCATTTAATAATCGCGAACGTAGCGATTCAATTTTATTAATGAGAAATATTAATAATATTTTACGAAAAAACAGAAAAATTTTATTTACTCATTCCGAAAAAAATAAAACAAAAGTACTACGCGAAAAGCTTATTCAGGAAGGATTTAATTTTAATCATTTCACGCATATTTATACTACAAAAAAGGGAGTAATATATTACTTTTGTTACGATTATGGATATTTAAATCTTGAAGGTGGTTATTGCTTTATCGTTAAAGATTTAAATGAAAAATAGTTTATAAATTATTAAATCTATAGTATTAGTGGACTATATAAAATAATATTTTATCTTTGCCCCAAAATTTATAAATGAAAGATACGAAATTAAGAAGCATAACAAAAGGAGTTAGTTGGCGAATTTTTGGTTCAATAGATACATTTTTATTGTCGTGGCTTATTTTTCAAAACCTAAAACATGCAGGTTCAATTGCATTATTGGAATTATGTACAAAAATTTTATTGTATTTTTTACATGAACGTTTTTGGAATATAATAAAAATTGGACGACACGAAAATGGAACAGTAGAGCATTGGAGAAGTTTGGTAAAAGGAATAACATGGCGACTTGTAGGTTCAATTGATTCAACTATTTTATCGTGGTTTGTTACTGATAAATTAATAGGTGCTTTTAAATTAGGCTTTTCTGAAATTATCACAAAAATAATCTTGTTTTATTTACACGAACGCTTATGGGTATGGATTAAATGGGGAAGAATATTTGAAGTAGAACCTGTTTTAGTAAAAGATTTAAACGAAAATTAACTGCTGGGCGATTGCTTTTTGGTGGCGAAGTTTAGCAAACGAAATTTATAGGGTTTAGAGGTATAAGGTATAAGGAAATGAGTAACTTCTCAATACTTGCAAGTAAAAATAAAAGGGGATTGTTAAATAAGTATAGAGATTGCTTCGTTCCTCGCAATGACGCTCCGAATTTACGTCATTGCGAG
>Ga0210051_1001706_pt1 | contig 22258 bp, 19 predicted proteins | sample CryGey092014_all_FD_185464 | JGI IMG/M metagenome (GOLD analysis project Ga0210051, IMG submission 185464) | Groundwater microbial communities from aquifer - Crystal Geyser CG23_combo_of_CG06-09_8/20/14_all (SPAdes) (version 2) | ecosystem: Environmental > Aquatic > Deep subsurface > Groundwater... | reverse complement strand
GGCTTCTATACCATATTGAGAGCAGGAAGGATAGAATCGGCACGTTCTTCCCTTCACAGGCGAAACATATTTCTGATATAGTTTTATTAATCCAATCATTAACTTTTTCATATGAATCGTAGTGGTTGAGATTGCTCGACTTATTTGCAGAGTAAACTCTGCCACTACATTAATATCCCTGCCTTCTCGCACAGATTTAAAAAAACTTTTTCTACATTGTCATATTTGAGAGTCCCTGAATGTGTTTTTGGCTTAATTAAAATATCAATTCCACGGACAATCTTTTCCTTGTTAAGACGAAATACCTCCCGAAACAATCGCTTAACCCGGTTGCGAGCGCACGCTCCTCCAATTTTTTTACTGACTATAACACCAGCTCTTCTTCTGTTGTGGTTATTGGGAAGGTAAAAGAGGGTTGCGAACGTGGTTGAACGGCGATGACCTTTCCAGAGAATTTTTCGAATTTCGTCACCACCGGTAATTCTCTCGTCTCTTCTAAAACTATATTGCATTCTTCTTCTCGTCCTGCCTTTACTGTGAGCGTTTGACCACTAACTTCTTTCTTCCTTTTTGCCTCCTCCTTCTTAACACGTTCCTTCCAGTCTTTCTTCTCATTCTTTTTCTGAAGCCATGCGTTTTAAGTCGGCGGCGCCAATGAGGTTGAAATGTCCGCTTCATCTTTTCTCCTTGAAAAATCAGGTAGTTAAGGATTTTTGTAATTATAATATAAGGGCAAATGCACCAATACAATTATATCACAATTAGATGAAAAGTCAAGAATTCGTGAAAAAATAAAAAACTACTGCCGGAGCAGTAGCCAAAATGAACTCGATATTTTATTCACTTTCAAGCTGAACTAGTTTTTTTGGGGGGGCAGGCCACCCCCATTTACTGTGTTAACAACCGTCCTCATTTCTATATTATTTTCTACTTTCTGGTTTTAGTTTTTTAACTTCTGACTCAAGCAAATCTTTATCAATAAATTCCTTATCAAGATTTGCTGCAATTCTAGCTACCGTCTCAACAATCCCTTCTACGATGTCTGCACAACTACAATCTTCGGTCATTGAAGCCAATTTATCAAAATCTATATTCTTATCGTGTGGTCTACCGGATAGAGTAAGTTTAAAAATCTCTTTGCGAGCTTCAAAATCTGGCGGTGGTACATAAATCTTTTTATCAAATCTCCCAGGTCGAATAACTGCTTCATCAATTCGCTCAAGAAAATTCGTTGTACCAACCACAAGAACATTATTATCGGCGGCTTCTTCAAGTTGTGTAAGAAATTCACTTGTTTCCTCTTCCTTATGAGATGAAGACTCATGTAAGTTTCTTCTGTCAGGTACAAGCGCGCTTATTTCATTAAAACAAAGAATTGTTGGCGCACTTTGTTTTGCCATATCAAAAGTTTTTCCGATGTTTCCAACTGCACCATGGATAAAAGGCGTGGCAAGATCGGAGCCTTTTACTTCAACATAGTTATATCTCAATTCTTCTCCAAGTTTTCTCGTGATAAATGACTTGCCGCACCCGGGCGGGCCGTACAAAATAATACCATTCGGAATTGAAACATTGAATTTCTTGAACTTTTCTGGATGTTTTAACGGATTAATAACTTGTTCAGTTAGAAGTCTCTTTAATTCCTGCATACCAGCGATACAATCAAAACCCCTAATAGTTGTCAAATCCTCGATAATTACAGATAATTGACTACTTGAATGTTCTTTTACGATGACGCCCAATAATTCTTCGTCGTCTTTTTTCAATCTAATAAGATCATATTTTCCGTGGCGATCAGTTACTTCGTTTGGTCTTAGATTGAGAAATAGACATAGAAAGGACTCATCGGATAGTAAATAAACTTCGGTAAAAAAAATTCGCTCAACACGATTTTTGACTGTTATTTCATCCCTAATTTTGAAACCATTGTGTAAAATTGGTTTTGATGGAGTAACCATATTGTTTCTAACCTCCCCTTGAATTCTTATATGAGTATTGTTTATTAAATTTTAATATTATCTAACTTTTGTTCCGTGTTCTTGTAAATAATTATTATACTTGCTTACTTGTGAATTATATTGATTAATTTTTATATCAAGATCATTCTTTTCATTTCTATAAATTTCTAATTTCTTATTATAATTATCAACCAATTCATTATAATTATTAATTGAATATTCACTTTCATTATCAACATAAGTAGATTCAATCTGTGCTTTTAAATTCTTTAGTTGTATCCCCATATTTTCAAGTTCACTTTTATTAAATTGAATTTGTTGTTTTAAAGATTGGTCAGGCTCTAATAGATTAGCTTGATTGGCATAATACTCTGAAAGTCTATATTGCCCCACAATTACATATTTATCTTGGCTTTCAAGAAAATTTGAAGATTGATTTATCGGTGGCGGAATATAGTTCGAAGAACTTGATTTATTATTACTAGAATTAGAAATTTTATTTGCATTTAAACTTTCACGTTTTTTAAAGGATGTTTGCTGCATATAATTTAAAATAAGTATTATTATAATTATAGCACCCATTAATGCAAACTTAAATCTACTTGATTTTGATTTAATAATAGTAGGTATGCTAGATTTATGAACTTTTTTTAATTCTGATATTTCTTGTATAAATTTGCTCATCAATCGTGAATCTACTAAAATAATTAGTAGAGTTTTTTCGATTTGCTCGCCAAATTTATCTTCTGCAATTTTAATAAAATAATTTCTGTATAAATTTATCTGTTTAAAATCAAATAAATTTGAAATAGAATCAATGCTGATTTTTTCTAGAATCCCATCGATTTCTAATTTATCGAAATTAAATATTTCTAAATTATTGTATAATAACGTCCCAGCTTTCTCAAAGTTATTTTTTGCTAAACTGTTTATATTTTTGTTAAAATATTCTCTTGCTTGACTATGTATTTTAGTCGCAAGTTTTGATATGCATATTCTTTTCTTTTCATCATAAGATATCTGTAATATCAAATCCTGCTCATATTTTATTCTTTCTGAATCAATTATTTCTAATGCTTTTTCGTATTCTTCTTGATTTATAAGGTTGGTAATTGGTTCAAAAATATCAATGCTTGTTTTTTCAATTTTTTCATTCTTTTCAAAATCTGCTTCGTCTCCTTCTTCATCTTCAATATTAATATTATTCTCTTTCGTTTTATCTGTACTTTTTTTAATCTCTTCAAGGGCATCAAGATCAACTTTTAACTTAGATTCACAACTTGACGTTCCCACGATCTCTAGGGCAATCTTTGTTAAATTAATAGCTCTACTAGTCTCGCCGAAATGATTATTTAATTCAATTCCAATGTTACGAATAGAATATGCTGCTTTATCCCGCATAATTTTTGTTCGGCTATCGTCATAAAAACCAAGATCGGCAAGTTTATTAAATTCTCTTCGGATATCTATAATTAATTTTCTTATTTTTCTGTATCTTCCAATATCAAAAATTACTTCATTCTTCAGGTCAACCTTTTCTAGTTCTTCGACAGCATTATTAATAACCTGATAAAAAGGATTTAATATATCCCTTTCAAAACCCTCGCTTTTAATAGTAAAAAACTTTTGAAATTCATTTATGTAGTTTACATCGTTGTGAATTTGATATAATTCAGTATATATATCTGAAAGAATGTTAACAATATTATTTTTTAATTCATTAATGATTCCCTGATTAATGATCTGCTTATCATGCAATTTACATGATTTTGAAAAAATGATCCAAAATTTATCAGAATTAATAAGCTCTTCCCAAAATTTCAAGGATTTAGTTAAGTAATCTTTATTGTTTTTTATTGAAAGTAATAAACAAAGTAAAATAGCGAGATTTTTTTTATAAAAATAAGGCTTATCAATGTCGTTTTCAAGAGCATTCTGCCAAATGTCAATTGCACTTATATAGCCCTTATTTTTAAGTAAATCTATAACCTGTTCATCAATAACATCTGCTATTTGAAACCAAAAAAAACATTCTACAATCTGCTTTTTGGGAATTTGTAATCTTTGCACCGCATCTTTTACGGATTCTTCTGTACGGAAATCCTCAAACATGTTAATATCAAAATCGTAGCCCGGGTAATCCCCAATCTTGAGACGATGGATAATTTCCCTTGATCTTTTAAGAATGTCTTTTTGCTCTGCAGAAACATTCAACCCCAAAATATGATATGCGTTATTCTTGAATATATTCAACATATTTTTAATAAGTAATACCCGGCAACTTCTTCTTTATGTTCTCTTGCTCTTCAGATGGAATTAGCTGCATCAATCTACGAGTGCATTGCTCTAACTCATTTCTATCTCTAATCTCAATAGCTCTTTTACCCTTCTCAATATAATATTGTGCTTCTTTATTATTAATAAAGTTTATATTATTTTGTATAATATATTTAAAATAAAATATCCAATTCTCTATATTTGAATATACAACTTTACTTTTAAATTTTTCAATTTCATCATTTACTCTTGCCAATATTAATTTATCATTTTCGCTTATTGCTTTTTCACCTTCAGTTTTCATTTTACTCAATTGATCAATGTCAGTATTCCTATTTTTTTCTTCAGCAACTTCATTGCTAATTAACTTTTTTACTTCATCAACGTTAGTATTAAATATTTTAATTAATCGTGGCATTTCCTTTTCTTTTTCTAGTTGATCCAAAACTTTTTTCACGTCCTCTACTCCATGAACTGTTTTTCGCTTTTCATCTTCATCAATATCAGCATTGTTTAAACTTGTAGAAACTGATTGGATAGCATTATCTATTTTACTCTTTTCTTCAGAAGAACAATTTTCTGAAACTATTTTAGCTCTTTCTATCTGTTTATTTAATTCAATCTCAACATCTTCAATATTTACTGTTTCATCTTGAAAAGTCGACCTGGCATTAAGGGTTAGATCGATTAAAGGAATATAGGTAGTAACAAAAAGCTCCCGCGATTCATTAATCTCAATTGTAATTTCAATGGGGGTTTTTTCTGGTAAGTCATAAGGCAAATCGTTACCTTTTATACCTAATTCGCAGACAAAAGTATTTCTGTCTGGTATATCAGATTCGCCCTCCCTTACTATTATCCAAAGTGGGTTGTCGCTCTCATCTTTATTAAGTTTTCTGACCGTTGCAAATTCTTTCATTCTACCCTTCAAAGGTAGAAGCTCTCCTTTCTCAAAATATTTTACAAAAACTTCTGTGCAGGCAAATCCACTTGAAATATCCTTTTTGATTACACTAACACCGATAGAATGGGGTAGTGGAGCACCGGAAACAGTTAGACCGTGTGTAATCGTAAACGAATCGGGTTCAACCGGAACAGAATTGCCTTCTTTGTCAAAAAGGTATATCCAAAATAAATTCTCCTTATTTTCTTCCAGTCTTACTGTTTCAAAAAATTTTCCATTTTTTAACTTACCCTTTGAACTGCTATAAAAACCGCTGTCAGACTGTATTTGTAAATAATATTCACTCTCTGAATCCTTTAATTCTTTTATTGTGCCGCTGATTGTTTCCTCGTTTTCTGATGATAGGGTTTCATAGTTAAGATTTAAAGTTCTTATTCCCTTTTCTCCCTTCGTTATATTAGTATCTTGAAGTTCTTTTTGAATTTTTTGACTAATAGCAAAAATACAAGCTCCCCTGGCTACAACTGTGAGTGGGTCAACGGAAGAGTCCACTGTAATCTTAAGATCTTGTTCGAGTCTTTTTCTGATATATGAAATTTGCGTTGGGCCACCAACCAGAATAATCTTATTAACTGAAGAATTCTTGATGCCTGATTCTTCGAGTGTGGCTTTTGAAAGCTCTATCGTTTGATCAACCATTGGTTCAATCAATTTTTCGAATTCTTCCCTGCTAAAATTAATAGAAAGGCATATTTCATTTCCAGAATCGTCGCCACCTATTCCATCTATTTCAATAACGGTTTTATCATATTGCGAAAGATCAATTTTTGAAGTTTCAGCAAAATATTTTAGTCTATAAAAAATACTTTTAAATTCATCATTTCCTCTATTAAAATTATCTATTGAATATTTCTCAAGAATTCTCGGAACGATTATTTCATCAACAATTAGCCCATCAAAATCTTTACCTCCAAGCCAATTATTACCATTATATCCCAACACAGATAAAACACCATCTTTAGAAGAAATTAAGGCTGCATCGAATGTGCCACCGCCAAGATCGTAAATCAACCAATTTTCATCTTTTATATTCATGAAACCATATGATATTGCCGCGGCAATAGGCTCCTGCAACAGGACAACCTGCTTAAATCCAGCAAGATTGCCAGCTCTTTTAGTAGCTTCTGATTGAAGAGTAGAAAAAGAGGCTGGAGTAGTAATAACTGCAGACAGAGTGTTGAAATTGGGGTATTTTTTTAAAATATCTTCTTTTAGGCTTTTAAGAATTTCTGCTGAAATTTCTTCAGCATTCATTTCTACGCCACTTCTTTCAAAATAAACGGTTTCTGGTGTGCCCATCAACCTTTTTATTTCTGCTTTATAATTTTTGCATTCTTCTTTTGTTGCATCTCTATAAAGTTTTTCATATGCTTTTTTGCCAACTACTGGATTTTTTGCCTTATCAAAACCAAAGACAGAAGGCGTGTATTCATCTGCTAATCTATTTTTTATAATTTCAATTACACCATTGTTGTTAACAGCAATTTCTGAGTTTGTTGTTCCTAAATCAATACCGATTTTTATATTTTGACTAGTCATTTCTAAACTCCTTCTTTAACAATAATTTTCGCTTTATGTACAATATGGCCTTTACACATAATTGTTGGTTCGATTGTTTCTTTAATGATAGGTTCTGTCAATGATGAATCTTTTTCAATCGATAATATGTCCAAATTTAGCCCTTCATTATATTTTTGATTTGTATAATCAACGATTTCAATATCGTGTTTAACAAGATATCTCTTTATTCTCTGGATTGAATTTTCTAACCCTTTCTTTTGATTCTCATTTAAATCTGGCAAAATTTTAATTATTTTCTTTTCACCTCTCCAGATTTCAATCGCTAATTCTGCTAAATTTTTTACTTCAGGAGATAAATCAATATTCGGAGAAGATGCTATAGATTTTAAATCTTCTTTAATTTTTAAATTTGTTTTATCAAATTTATTAGGAGCGCTATCCCGATTCATTTTTCGCAATAAAAAATACATGAGCGTTGCTATTAATGCCCCTAATAGAATAGTCAAAATAATTAACCATTGCGTTAAATTATTCAACGAATTGTTAAAATTTAAAGATGTTTCATTAAGATGTTTAATGCTTTTATTTAAATCATCGGCTAGTATATTCAATTTTTTGCTATAATCTGAAGATTTTTTATCAAAGCTTTTAATATTTTTATTTAGTTGAAAAATAGATTTTTTTATTTCATCTGTATCTGAGGTATTAATACTATATGATTGAGCAAAAATCAAATGCACGCAAGTTATTGATGAGATCAATAAAATTATACTTATAAAGAAATATTTTGTTTTTCTCATGTTCTGCTCCTGATATTTAACAATTTGAAATTTTAGTAAGTTCCCCTGTCCCCATTTGTTGTGCCACTTTTTAAGTGGATAAACTTTGAAAAAAATAAGGAACAACGCCCCTTTATTTTACCAAATAAAAAGCCTACCCCATTCCGAGTAGTCCTAGATTCTTACAGAAAATGAAGTTCTCCTGCTTTCTTCTTGAATCTTATTTAGACGGATAGAAAACTCCCAGAATCATAAAATTATCGCGAAAGCGTTTCATATTGCCAACATAGAAGTAGATATCGTTTTTAGCAGAGCATATCCTATCCAGCCATCGCTCTTTAATCTTTTCAAGAAGTAAATCTTCGGTTTTGTAGTTCGTTCGCCAACTTCTGTACGCCTGACCGATTTCCCAGTCAATAATGGAAAAATCGTGTCCCTTGCACTCGGGCTCTTCCTGACAGAAAAATTTGAATCTAAAATCAAAGGGAATAACTTCTATCGCATTCTTTGTCTTATTAAAGAAGCTCAATTGAGCATAACAGGCCTTGCGTGCGTCTTCATCCCTTGGCCTTGCTTTCTGCCAGTAGAATTTTATATCTCGTGGTTTAAAAACTCCGAGGGATTTGTTTTCAGTTTGCAATTTGTTCAGGATTTCACACATTGATTTATCTAATGTCGGCAGGACAATCTCTTTTCTTTTAACCCATTTGTCACTTGTATCAAGATGGTCTACTACCTTTATGCTATCTGCATTTACTCTAAAACTCTCCGGTCTTTTGTCATCTGAGGGTTTGCTAATTTTTGCTCTGATAATCGCATATTTCGGGAATTTTTGTTCTTCATCTAGATCGCGGTATGGAATAGGATATAAACGTACCCATTTCTTATCATCAATGGTTATACCCGCAACACAGATCGTTTCTCCGTACTTTTTGCTGGGGTTTGGGTATGCTTTTACTGTGATAAGGATATCTTTTGTCAGCCAATCTTTCATAGGTGTACTACTTGTAGTCCATTTCTATCTATTCGTTTTACTTCTGAAGCAATTATTTTTCTGTGGCACACGCCGACATCTTTTTCAAAACACATCAGGCAACAAATCGTATTCTCTACAAGATTTAACAGAGACCGGAGTTCTTCCTTTTGTGTTTCAAGATACCCCTCGTATTCATCAAAGAACTGCTCATAATCACCATTTTTCTTTACTTCCTTGCGTAAAGCAGAAGGACTGCCAAGTTTTTTCAAATGGATATACTTTATCCCTTGCTGGTTAACTGCGTTTTCAATCTGAGATTTTGAAAAACCTTTTTTCCTGCTCAATGGAATCTCTCGGACATCAGCGAGGACTTTAACATTGTTTTCCTTGAGGCGATTTACAAAATCTTCCACTTGCAATCCCTCATAGCCAATGGTATACAGAAATTCACCGTTATGCCTGCCATTTCCTCTTTTACCAAGGATGTGTTTTATAAAATTAGAAATAAAGTTCATATCTCCCTCACTAAAAATAAAAACCCGCTTCAATATCAAAGCAGGTTAATATCTTGGTTCTCCTTTGTAAAAATCCCCACTTATTTATTTCTATCAGAAGACTCATCAATCCCTCCGAGCCCACCCTCTTTTAGGACTGCCATATCTTCTCTGGAATTAAATATATATAATGGCAAATGCCCTGTACTGCCCTCTTTTTTTATAATATCATTCTACCAGATTTTCAAAAAAAGTCAAGGGTAATATATTTTTTGCTTGATTTTTTTTATTTTTGTGATATACTATAATAAAAATTGCAGGGTAAGTCCTGCAGCTACAAAAAAGAGGCTGTGGAGAACTATATCCACAAATGTGGATAAACTTGTGGATAAATTTTCTGGAGGAAAGCAATGGAAGGAGAAGAAGTATGGCAGGCGGTGCTGTCCGGGCTGGAAAAAACTGTCAATAAACAAAGTTTTGACACCTGGTTTAAACCTGTTCAATTTCTGCGCGCTTCCGAGGATTTAATTGAAATCGGCGTGCCAAACAGGTTTTGCCTTGATTGGATTACCGAACATTACCAAGCTCTCATTACGGAAATGATAAGAGGCATTGCAAATAGAGCTCTCGAAATTAGATTTTTAGTCGTAGAAGATTCGCCAGGCGAACCCTCATCTGCTCCTGCCAGCACGGGTGCCAAACCATTGGTGCCAAGCAGGCCAGGAGGCGATGCCGATGAACAACCTCATCCGGAAACCGATACCCTGAATCCAAAATATACTTTTGAGAATTTTGTCGTGGGGGAAAATAACCACTTTGCCCAGGCTGCATCCCTGGCAGTAGCAGAAGCACCTGCTAAAGCATACAACCCCCTCTTTATATATGGTAAGGTAGGGCTTGGAAAAACCCATCTTCTTCAGGCAATCGGACACTTCATTAAGAAAAATGAGTCAGCGATAAAGGTTAAGTATATTTCCTCTGAAAAATTCACCAACGAAATGATAAATTCAATACGGGATGACAAAATGGAGGAGTTCCGTATGGCATACAGGACAGTGGATGTTCTCCTTGTTGACGATATTCAATTTCTAATTGACAAGGAGCGCACACAGGAAGAATTCTTCCACACCTTTAACGACCTGTATGAGTCCCGCCATCAGGTCGTCATATCTTCTGACCGCCCGCCCAAAGAGATGATACCCCTGGAAGAACGCCTGCGCTCACGCTTTGAATGGGGGTTGATTGTGGACATCCAGCCCCCGGACCTGGAGACAAGGGTGGCAATATTGCGCAAAAAAATGGAATCTGAAGGAATTAATATCCCAGAGGAAGTCACTTTTTACATTGCCAATAAAATAAAATTCAATATCAGGGAATTAGAAGGCGCACTCACAAAAATTATCGCCTATTCCTCGTTAATGAAAAAAGATATAACTTTAAACTTAGCCAGGGAAATATTAAAAGAAATCCTCTCGCAGGAAAGGGGAGAGGAAATATCAGTTGAAGCAATTCAAAAGATGGTAGCTAAAACATTTAATATCCGTTATGAAGATATGAAAATTAAAAAAAGGAATAGGGAAATAGTCTTCCCAAGACAGGTGGCAATGTATCTATGCAGAGAAATTACTGATTATTCATTGCCAGAAATCGGTAAGGAATTTGGAAAAAGAGACCACACTACTGTTATCCACGCCTATAATAAAATTCAAGAAAGAATAAAGGTGGATGCTGAATTATATAATAAAATAAAGGAGATTATGGGAGGGCTAAAGAAAGAAGGGTCTGTTTAAAGTTATCCACAGGTGTGAATATCTTTGTGAATAGAGAGATTTTAGTATTACCAAACATTTGTGTATAACTTGTGGATAATTTTGATTATATTTTATATAAAGTTATATTTTTAGGATTTTGTGTAAAAGTATTGTTTATAAACAACCCCTGTGGATAATTTTGTGTATTATAAAATGTCGCAATAAATTATCAGTAACCAATCCCTTTAGAATAAGTTATTCACAATACTTACTACTACTACTATTACTATTATTATTACTATTATTATTAATAATAATAGTTAAGGAAATTATACTAAAAGTTATCTATAACCTTCAGGACTAAAGTCCTGAGTTACGTAACTCAAACCTTTAGGTCTGAGTTTTCTTAACATATATTAAGTTAGAGTTAAAAAAGGAGGAAGAAATGAAGATAAAAGTATCAAAAGGACAAATGTTTTATGGTGTAGGAGTAGTTCAGAATGTAGTGAGTATGAAAGTATCACTCCCCGTGTTATTAAATATATTATTAGAATCTAGTATAAAAGAAGTGGGGAGTGGAAAGTTAAGATTAACAGCTACAGATTTAGAAATAACAGTTAAATGCACTATTCCTGTGGAAGTCAAAGAAGAAGGAGGAGTTACTGTCCCTGCTAAATTGTTTACTAATATAATAAAGGAATTACCAGAGAAAGAAGTTTATATTTATACTGAGGAAAATAATAATATAAAAATTGAATGTGAAAAATCAGTGTTTAATATTTTTGGATTGCCACAAAATGAATTTCCAACCCCACCAACCATAGAAGAAAAAACTTCTTTAATTATTAACGCTAATATATTAAAAGAAATGATTAGAAAAACAAGATTTGCGGTGTCCACTGATGAGACAAGGTTTAATTTAAATGGAATATGCATGATATTAAAGGAGAACCAAGTAAAGATGGTTGCGACAGATGGGCACCGCTTAGCGTATATAAAAGAGGATATACCATTAAGCATAAAAGAAGAAGTAAGTGTGATAATTCCAAATAAAGTATTGAATGAACTCACTAGATTATTACCAGAGGAAGGGGAAAAGGTTAAGATAAATATTGGGAAGAACTATATATTATTTAACCTCTCAGAGGACATATCCATCACATCCCGCCTGATAGAGGGAACATTCCCAGGTTATGAACAGGTGATACCAAAAGAAACTGATAAGCAGATTAAGGTTAATACCAGGAATTTCTTAGATGCGACACGAAGAGTTTCCCTTTTAACAGAGGAGAAGTCAAACTTAATAAAACTTCAAACAGCAAAGAACCGCCTTACAGTTATTGGTGACACACCGTCTTCTGGTAAAGCGAGGGAGGAAATAGAAATTTCCCTGAAAGGCGAGGATATTGAAACCGGCTTTAATGCTAAATATGTTATGGATGTGTTGAAAGTAATTGACACAGAAGAAATGGTAATTGAGATGAGCAATCCTGCCAGCCCTGCACTCATTAGACCTTACTCAAAGGAGCTAAAGGAAAAGAACTACCTCTGTGTTGTAATGCCGGTGCGGCTGTAAATGATTTTAAAAAAATTAAAGATAAAAGATTTTTGCAATTACAAAAACATAGACCTGGAGTTTAACCCTGCGAGCAATGTATTTTTTGGAGATAACGGCACAGGAAAAACTAATTTGTTAGAGGCAATATATTTCCTGGCATTTTTACGCTCTCAGCGTGCCTGTAAGGATGGGGAATTAATTCATTGGGGGAAACAAGGTTTTTATTTGAGGGGCGAAGTAGAGCGCAAAGGAAACTTTTTCCACTGTATAGAGATATCGCTTTATAGAGAGGGGAACAAAAAGCTAAGGATAAACTCCAAAGTCAGAATGAAATTGCCCCCCGCAGAAGAGGGATTAAAGATTGTTGGTTTTTACCCCGACGATTCGCTGCTTATAAGCGCTACACCATTATCAAGGCGGCGATTTTTAAATCTGGAAATTTCTCAGATAGATGGAGTTTACCGTAGTTACTTACGTCAATACCAGGGGATTCTTACTCAGAGAAACCTTGCCTTAAAACGGGTCAGGAGTAAAAAGGGTTTTTTGGATGACCTCCTTCCCTGGGATGAGCAGGTTGTTAGAGTTGGGGCACGGATAATCGAGAAAAGACTCTCTCTTATAGAAGAGATATGTCCTATAGCAAGGAAAATCCACGGGTTTTTAACAGGAGGAAGAGAAGACTTGACAATTGGGTATGTCAATTCTTCAATGGGTGAGGGCTTTCGATATGGTAGCTCGAATACCTCTGAGCGCTCTAATTTGGGGCTGGCGGATAAGTTCAGCCAGTCCGTCTGCCGACTGCGAGAAAGAGAGGTTTCCATGGGAATGACGCTGGTTGGTCCACACAGGGACGACATTACATTTTTTATAAATAATATTAATGCATCAATCTTTGGCTCCCATGCACAAAAACGCACGATTGTCATTTCCCTGAAGCTTGCGCTGGCGGAACTTTTGGAGAAAATCCTCGGAGAGCCACCTGCAATTCTCCTTGACGATGTTCTTTCTGAACTGGACGAAAAAAGAAGAGATATGCTGCTTGATTTTCTGCAATCCCACAAAATGCAATGCTTTATTACCGGCACCAACGCTGAACAATTCAGGAGTAATTTAAAAAAAGCGACTTTTTTTGAAGTTAGTGGCGGCACGATAGCACCGCAGACGATTGGGTAATTGGATTATCCAGTTATCTGTATTTGGAGGTATTTTGGCACGGCGTGAACCCGAAAAAATAGGCGATATATTAAAAAGGGTGGTAAGGAATTTAGGTATTGATGCAAGGATGCGCGAGCAGACCCTGTTTTCAATCTGGAATGAAGTTGTGGGCAACAAAATCGCTGGACATGCCAGGCCTTCTCATATTCGCAGAGGAAGACTTACGGTGCTTGTGGAGAACAGCGGCTACATCCAGGAATATTCTTTTCTTAAAAAGGAACTTCAGAGGAAGCTAAATGCCATCCTTGACAAAGCCATTATTAAAGAAATTGTCTTTCGGGTGGGATAGAAAAGGGAAAAATGAAAACAGAGGTATTGAGCGGGTTTAAGCATGAATCAACGAGAGAAAAGGTAATGTGGTTCTCACAGTTTTCACCAAGCCAGCGCTATAAAATTATGACCGGCTTTGCGCAGTTTATACTTACATCTCGCAGCACGAACAAAAAAGGAAAACCACATGTTGTTAAACGAACACACAAGACTGTATAGGGCATTAAATGAGCACAGGGTAAAATATCTTGTAATCGGTGGCGTAGCATCAATTATATATGGGGTTCCCCGCGCCACCCTTGATATTGATATTCTTATAGGAGATTCTGTTTTAAATGCCCAAAGATTTTTAGATGCGATAAAATCGATTAAATTTGGTGCCGCTTTTCTTGTTACGCCAGAGAAAATGGTTAAGAACAATGTGACAATTTTTGAAGATTATTTTCGCGCGGACGTTTTTTCAATACTAAAGGGTATCGATTTTTCTTTGGCGTGGGAGAACAGAATCGCCAAGGATATTGAAGGAACAAAAGTTAATTTTGTTTCTGTCAAAGACTTAATTTCTTCAAAAAGGGCGACTGGAAGAAAAAAAGACAAAGAGGATGTAAAAATTTTAAAAGGAATTTACAAAAAGAGGGGGTGCAAAAAATGCCAAAGGAAAAAGAAATAAAAGACAATGGCGGGTACACAATAGACAAGATTCAGGTTCTTGAAGATTTGGAAGCTGTTAGAAAACGTCCGGCAATGTATATTGGGGATACGGGTACAAGCGGCCTTCACCACCTTGTATATGAAGTGGTAGATAATTCTATAGATGAGGCACTTGTCGGCTACTGCAAAAATATAGATGTAACGATCCATAATGACAACAGCGTTACTGTAATTGACGACGGAAGAGGCATACCCATTGATATGCATCCTCTTTATAAAAAGAGCGGGCTTGAATTGGTAATGACAAAACTCCATGCCGGCGGTAAGTTTGACCACAAGACTTATAAAGTTTCAGGGGGGCTGCACGGAGTGGGCGTTTCTGTGGTGAATGCACTTTCTGAATGTCTTGAGGCAGAGATTTCCTACGATGGGGAAGTTCATTATCAGAAATATGAGCGCGGCACACCCACGGAAAAGCCAAAAGTGCTGGGGAAAACCGATAAAACTGGCACAAAGATTACTTTTAAAGCTGATAAAAAGATTTTTCCTAAAATTGATTTTTCTTTCGATGTTCTTTCTCAGAGGTTGAGGGATCTTGCATTTCTAAATAAAGGAATTAAAATTAAAATCAAAGATGAGCGCACGAAAAAAGAACACATATTTCAGTATGAAGGTGGAATTATCTCTTTTGTTGAACATTTAAACCTGAACAAAACTGTTCTGCACAAACCCCCACTGTATTTTCAGAAAGAAAAAGAGGGGATAGACGTAGAAGCTGCACTCCAGTATAATGACGCCTACGCGGAAACAGTGTTTTCTTACGCAAACAACATCAGCACAACAGAAGGGGGGACTCATCTGATAGGTTTTCGTTCTGCCTTAACGCGAGTCATGAATGACTATGTCCACAAGGCGGGTTTACTCAAAGAAGAATTGAGCCTGTCAGGCGAAGATGCCCGGGAAGGGTTAACAGCAGTTATAAGCATAAAACTTCCAGAACCCCAGTTTGAGGGTCAGACAAAGACCAAGTTGGGCAACAGCGAAGTTAAGGGAATCGTGGAGACGGTTACAGGAGAAGCAATCGGCAATTTTCTCGAAGAGAACCCATCTATTGCAAAAAATATCGTGGGCAAGACAATTCTGGCACTCGAGGCAAGAGAGGCAGCAAGAAGGGCTCGGGAACTCACGCGCAAAAAGGGACTGCTTGAATTTAGTTCGTTGCCTGGAAAACTTGCTGATTGTTCTGAATCCGACCCGAACAAATGTGAATTGTTCATAGTTGAAGGAGACAGCGCCGGAGGCTCAGCCAAACAGGGAAGAAACAGAGAATTCCAGGCAATCCTGCCCCTTCGCGGGAAAATTTTAAATGTTGAAAAGGCAAGGATGGACAAAATTCTTGCAAATGAGGAAATCCGCACAATGATTGCAGCAATTGGAACTGGCATTGGCGAAGAAGATTTCGATGTTAACAAAACACGGTACCGCCGCATAGTCATCATGACAGATGCTGATGTGGACGGGTCCCACATACGCACACTTTTGCTGACATTTTTCTTCAGGCATATGAAGAAATTGATTGAGGATGGATGTATTTACATTGCCCAGCCCCCGCTTTACAGATTAACGCATGGAAAAGCACATTATTACGCCTACAACGACAAAGAAAAAGATGAAATAATGGAAAAAATAAAGAATGCAGATATTCAGAGATACAAAGGCCTGGGAGAAATGAATCCCGACCAACTCTGGGAAACTACTATGGACCCAGAAAAAAGAATGATGAAAAAAGTAAACATTGACGATGCTGTGGTGGCAGAGGAAATTTTCACAAAGCTTATGGGCGATGCAGTCGAACCCAGGCGCCAGTTCATTGAAGAGCACGCATTGGACGTCAAGAATCTTGACGTCTAATGTGGGGGACTGACACATTTACGGACGAAGCCCCCGAAGGGGACGAAGTCGTAGAATGTGTCTGTGCGTAGAAAGACCCAAAATCACAAATTCAGAACATTGCCAATAGCTGCGAGTCAAAAGTTAAGATTCTCTTTGAAGAAGTTGGGAATGTTCTTGTTATAGAAGTCCGTGAGGGCGAGGACAAACCTTATAAATGCTCTTCGGGATTCTATAGAAGAATGGGCCCAAATACCCAGAAATTGACCCGCAATGAGATAATTGACCTTTTTAAATCAGAAGGAAAGGTAAAATTCGACACCTTAGCAGAACCCAAATTTAAGCACCCAAAAGATTTTGACAGGGAAAAATTATCAAGGTTTCTGGAACTCGCCGGCGTTTTAAAATCAATAAAAACCGATTGTTTGAGATTGTTTATAAAGTGATGGATTTCGTGAAATTATACGCAAAGGTAGCATACAGATTCACAGGAAAACCACAAAGAGAAGAAATATATGAATATCCCTTTGAAGCAGTAAGAGAAGCGGTCATAAACTCGGGATAACCATAGCGCATTTTGATTTTGATGTTTGAAAATTCTAAAGAAGGTTGGAAGCAAAAGTTTTTACTTAATTAAGAAAGGAGTTGTAATGCCCAGAGGAAGACCCAAAAAGAAAAAAGATATAGAAGAAATTGTAAAGATTGCAGAAGAGGCAGCAGAAGAAGAAAAGAAGGGCGCTTCTGCACAAACAGAGTTAAAACTAAACATTCCTGCTGCAGGCGGGGGCAGGAAGAAGAAATCAGCCGCTGAACAGACGGCAGCAGTCCCACCTGTGATTGCTACGCCGCCAGAAGAGAGAATTGTCCCCAGAGAAATTGAAGATGAAATGCAGGAATCATATATTGATTATGCAATGAGTGTAATTGTAGGCAGGGCACTGCCAGATATCCGCGATGGACTCAAACCTGTACATCGCCGGATTCTATTTGCAATGAATGAACTTGGTTGTGGTCCGGACAAACCCTACAAGAAGAGCGCCAGAATTGTCGGGGATACAATGGGCCGCTACCACCCCCACGGCGACATCGCCATTTACGATACTCTTGTGCGCATGGCTCAGGATTTCAGTCTGCGATATCCATTGATTGATGGCCAGGGTAATTTCGGTTCTGTGGATGGGGATGCACCAGCAGCTATGCGATATACCGAAGTAAAACTGGACCCACTCGCCATAGAAATGCTTAAGGATATCGAGTCAGAAACCGTGGATTTCATCCAGAATTTTGACGGCACGCTGAAAGAACCAAAGATTCTTCCCTCTGTCCTTCCCAATCTTTTACTCAATGGTTCTTCAGGCATTGCTGTTGGGATGGCAACGAACATTCCCCCGCACAATCTGGGTGAACTCGTAAACGCAATTAATGGTGTGATTGATAATCCCAAAATTGAAATCAAAGAACTTCTAAAATATATGCCAGGACCTGATTTTCCAACCGGGGGTATGATACTTGGCAGAGAGGGAATAAAATCGGCTTATGAAACAGGAAGGGGTTTGATTAAAATTCGCGCCAGAGCAGAAATTGAAGAATCAAAGTCCGGCAAGACGCAAATTATTATCCGCGAAATTCCCTACGAGGTAAACAAGGCAGAGCTACTTATAAAAATTGCAGACCTTGTCAGGGCAAAGCAGGTTGAGGGCATTGCTGGCCTGCGAGATGAATCAGACAGAGAAGGAATGCGTATAGTAATTGAAGTCAAGCGCGACGAGATTCCGGAGGTCATCCTGAACCAGCTCTACCACCACACCCAGATGCAGACAACTTTCGGCGTTATAATGCTTGCGCTTGTGGACGGAAAACCGCTGGTACTCAACATCAAGGAGATGATAGAATATTATATCAAACACCGCCAGGAAATTATAACCAGGCGCAGCCAGTTTGAGTTGAAGCAGGCAGAGGCAAGGGCGCACATCGTTGAAGGGTTGAAAATTGCGCTTGCCAACCTGGATGCAGTTATCAAAACCATAAGAAAATCCCGGGATGTGGAAGAGGCGCGCCAGGCATTAATGGATAATTTTGATTTGAGCAAGGAGCAGGCAACTGCAATACTGCAGATGCAGTTGCAGCGCCTTACACAACTGGAAAAAGAAAAACTTGATACTGAATATCTGGAGCTGCGCAAGAAGATTGCACGGTTCAAATATATTCTGGCAACACCGAAGGAAATTCTCAATATAATCAAGGAAGAACTTCAAGATTTGAAGAAGAAATATGGAGACGCTCGGCGCACAAAGATTATTGAAGGCGAGGTAGAATTTAAAATAGAGGACTTAATTGCTGAAGAGGATATGGTTGTGACAATTTCTAATACCGGCTACATAAAACGCCTGCCGCTGGATACATACAGGAGACAGCGCCGCGGTGGGAGAGGTATAGTTGGAATGGAAACAAAGGAAGAGGATTTTGTTGAAGACATTATAATCGCATCCACTCACGACTACATCCTTTTCTTTACAAATATTGGAAAGGTCTACTGGCTTAAAGTCCATGAGATTCCTGTGGGTTCAAGACAGGCAAAAGGAAAAGCAATAGTTAACCTCCTTCGGCTTTCCCCGGATGAGAAAATTGCTGCGCACATACCAGTGCGGGAATTTGATAACAAACACTATTTAGTGATGGCAACCAGACAAGGGGTAATAAAGAAGACACTTCTTTCTGAATATTCCAGGCCCAGGCCAATGGGAATCATCGGGTTGAAACTGCGAGAGGAAGATGAGTTAATAGAAGTGCGGCTTACTGATGGAAAACAGGAGATAATTTTAGGGACACACGACGGAAAGGCAATTCGCTTTGATGAAACAGAGGTGCGCGATGTGGGTAGAGCAGCTACAGGTGTAAGGGGCGCAAGACCTGGAAAGAAGGATTATATTATTGGAATGGTGACCAGTTCCAGTGAAGAGGATTCACTCCTGACCGTAACTGAGAATGGTTTTGGCAAGCGCACAGAAATTAAAGAATATCGTAAAACCCACCGTGGCAGCAAGGGTGTGATTAACATTAAAGCAAGCCAGAGAAACGGACCTGTTATTGCTATCCGTGCTGTTGAGGATAAAGACGAGTTAATGATAATTACTTCGTCAGGAATAGTTATAAGGTTTGCAGTAAAGGGACTGCGTGAAATCAGCAGGGTAACACAGGGTGTGAGATTGATGAGATTGGATGCGGGAGACAAAATTGTTGCTATTGCCCGTATCGTTCCGGAAGATGAAGAAGAGGAAGAATCCAAAACAGTAAAAAAGTAATACAGTCGAAAAAATAGACCCCATATATCTCCCTTTATTAAAAGGGGCGGGTACCCGCCGAAGGTGGGTGGGGGATTATGCGAGATTGCCACCTCGCCGCGGCGAGTCGCAAAGACATCTGCCAATCTATTATGAAAAATTGTTTTTAAGCAAGAAGGTATTTACAGGAGAGCGCATTTATTAATGAAAAATAAGTTAGTTGAGAGTAACAAAATAGATAATTACAATGGGTTATTAGACAGAATTGGTGAGATTATTAATTCTGCCAGAAATAAGATTGCGCGAGCAATTGATACGACGCAGGTTTCTGCCTATTGGCAGATTGGACGGGCGATAGTTGAATATGAACAGAAGGGGCAAGTGCGCGCCGAATATGGGCAGCAGACATTAATCAAGTTGTCTGGCGATCTATCTAAGCGATTTGGCAAGGGTTTCTCGGTTGATAATTTGCAGAATATGAGAAGATTTTACAGTGCATTTCCTCGGCTGTTGCAGATTTACGAGACAGTGCCTTGTGAATCTTTAGTTCACCAAAAAGCCAGCAAATACGAGACATCGTCTCGTATTTTGTCCTGGTCGCATTACTGCGAACTTCTTAAAGAAGACAATGAATTAGCACGTTCGTTCTATGAAAAAGAATCTATGGAAAGCAATTGGTCAGTGCGGGAATTGAAGCGGCAAATGAATTCAATGCTTTTTGAACGTCTGGCGCTGAGTAAGGATAAAAAGAAGGTTATGCGTATGGCTAAAAGCGGACACATTATCGAAAAACCTGAAGATGCTATTAAGGATCCGTATATCCTTGAATTTTTGAACCTAAAAGAAGACGCGACTTATACAGAAAGCCAATTAGAACAAGCCCTGATTGATAAACTGCAGTATTTTCTTCTTGAGTTAGGCAAGGGGTTCTCATTTGTATCGCGGCAAAGACGTCTAACTATTGCTAATCGGCATTATTACATCGACCTTGTGTTTTATAATCGCTTGCTTAAATGTTTTGTTTTAGTTGATTTAAAGTCCGGAGAGCTTGACCATGCAGACATCGGACAGATGAACTTTTATTTGAATTATTTCAGGGAAAACGAAGAAACACCCGAAGAAAATGACCCCATAGGACTTATCCTATGCACGAAAAAGGATGAGATTTTTGTTAAATATATTCTCGGTGGAATTAACAATAAGATTTTTGCTTCTAAATATAAGCTGGCTTTACCGTCAGAGAAACAGTTACAGAAACATTTAGTTATGAAGGATTAAAATGGGAACGGAAAACAGACCAACTTTACAATTCCTGGGTGGAGTCAGGGAAGTAACCGGCTCAATGCATCTAATTGAAATCCGCGGCAAAAAATTTCTTATTGACTGCGGTTTTTTTCAGGGCAGGCGGGAAGAATCAAGAAAAAGAAATGAAAATTTTCCCTTTAACCCGGAGAGCATTGATGCTCTGATTGTTTCCCATGCGCACATTGACCACACAGGAAATATCCCGAACCTCGTCAAGCAGGGATTTAAAGGAAACATATATTCCACGATAGCGACAAGGAACCTTTGTTCTGTAATGTTGAAAGATAGCGCCCACATCCAGGAGCAGGACGCAAAATATATAAATAAGGAACATCATTTAAAATATATGTTACCCGTACAACCCTTATACAATATAGAAGATGTAGAAAAAAGCATGGAGTTATTTATAAGCATCCCTTATGGCCGCAGTTTTAATGTTTCGCAGGATTTAACCATTACTTTTTTTGACGCAGGACACATCCTGGGAGCAGCTCTTACTGTGCTGGATATAAAACAGGACGGACGCCAGACACGTCTTGGTTATATCGTTGACCTGGGCAGAAAAGGACTGCCAATCCTCTCTGACCCGGTAGTGGTGAACGGCCTGGATACGGTAATAATGGAGAGCACTTACGGAGACCGTCTCCACGGTAAAATTGAAGACGGGGAAAGTGAATTGCGCGATGTAATTAACAGGACTTACAAGCGTGGGGGTAAGGTTATTATCCCGGCTTTTTCTCTGGAGAGAACCCAGGAAGTCCTTTATTTCCTGCGCCGGCTTATTGATAAAAAACAAATTCCTGCTCTGCCAGTCTATGTTGACAGCCCGCTGGCGATTAATGTAACAGAGGTTTTTCGCCTTCATTCAGAATGTTTTGACAGGGAATCTCAGTATATGCTTGTGCATGGCGAAGACCCTTTTTCCTTTGAAGGTCTTCATTATGTGCGCCGCGTAGAAGACTCAAAAGCAATTCAATTTGACCCGCAGCCGATGATTATTATTTCGGCTTCGGGAATGTGTGAAGCAGGGCGCATTCTTCACCATTTGAAAAATAATATCGAAGACTCGCGTAATAGCATAGCCATAATCAGTTTTATGGCACAGCATACTTTGGGAAGAAGAATTGTGGAGCGCGAAAAGAAGGTTAAAATATTCGGGAAAGAATATGAATTAAAAGCAGAAGTTGCGACAATCAATGCTTTTAGTTCGCATGCCGACCAGAAAGAGTTGATTGAATATGTGGCAGATGCACATAGATCGGTTACCCTGCTTCCCTCGATAATTTGTTTATTGAAAATTAGAAAAATATCTCATCATATTAAACAAGTCTATTTTTAGAATCAAAAGCCACTACTTCTTCTCTTAAT
>Ga0210051_1001704_pt1 | contig 22293 bp, 25 predicted proteins | sample CryGey092014_all_FD_185464 | JGI IMG/M metagenome (GOLD analysis project Ga0210051, IMG submission 185464) | Groundwater microbial communities from aquifer - Crystal Geyser CG23_combo_of_CG06-09_8/20/14_all (SPAdes) (version 2) | ecosystem: Environmental > Aquatic > Deep subsurface > Groundwater... | reverse complement strand
TCCAAGAAAAGATTGTCCCCATTTTTTAGTAGTAGTTTTGTACATATTTTTGTTTTAGTAAAACAATTATCTACTACTATTTTAACATTTTTAAGGAAAAAAATCGAGGCTATTCTTCAGTGGTTTCAGTTAGTAATAATATTATAAACTATTTTTTCAAATACTTCAAATAGCTTTCCATAAATTCATTGAGATTTCCTTCTAAAACGCTTTCCGCCCCCGCTGTTTCATATTTTGTGCGATGATCTTTGACCATTTTATATGGATGAATCACATATGAGCGAATTTGACTGCCCCACTCGGCGCTAGGTTGTTCACCGCGTAATTTCATTTTTTCTATTTCCAAATCTTCCAAATATTTTTTATGCAATTTAGCACGCAAAATTTTCATCGCTTGTTCTTTGTTTTGCAATTGACTTCTTTCATTTTGGCAAGAAACAACAACGCCGGTTGGAAGATGCGTGATGCGCACGGCACTATCAGTCGTGTTGACGCTTTGCCCACCTGCACCACTCGATCGATACACATCCACGCGAAGATCCTGCGGATTTATTTTTACTTCTTTTATCTCCGCAATTACGGGCATTACTTCCACTAGCGCAAAAGAAGTTTGGCGAAGATTGTCGGCATTAAAAGGCGAAAGTCGCACCAAGCGATGCACCCCCGCTTCGCTTTTCAAATAGCCATAAGCAAAGCTACCAGAAATTTCCAATGTTGCACTTTTTATCCCCGCTTCTTGTCCGCGAGTTTCGTCCATTAGTTTTGCTTTGAAGTTATTTCTCTCCGCCCACTTCAAATACATCCGCAAAAGCATTTCCGACCAATCTTGAGCATCCACTCCGCCTACACCACTTATGATATTTATGATGGCATCATTTCGATCATATTCCTCCGAAAAAAGAGTTTTAAATTCTAGTGAATTTATTTTTTCTTCAATTTCCATTACTTCTTTTTCAATTTCCCTGCCCGCCTCATTATGCGAAACATTATGGGCGGGTTCACTTTCTAAAATTTTAACCATCTCCTCTGCATCTTTCAGTCTATTTTCAATTTCTTCAACTTCCAAAACTTCTTTTTTCAATTCTTCAATCTCCTGCATAATCTTCCCTGCGTTTTGCGAATCATTCCAAAAACCCCCTTCCTCGCTCTTCTGTGTCAATTCTGTAATCTTCTGTGTTTTTCTGTTAACATCCAAATAGTCCCGAATTGTCGGGAGTTTAATTTTTAGTTCTTGAATTTTATTTAATATTTCTCTCATAAATTTACACCGTCTCTGCAAAAGCAAGAATTAAGCAAATAAAATAGCTTACAATTTTTATAATTTTTAATTTTATAATTTTTAAAATAAATCTTAAATCCAAATTTTTAAAATGATTAATAAATCAGGGAGATGGTTTAAAAATTAAAAATTAGCGTTTATTTATAAAATTAAAAATTAAAAAATTAAAAATTTATTCTAGCATTAAAAGCCATGCCATCAGCCCCATACCCAGCACAAAGGCAATTGTTTGCCAAAATCCGGCTTTGAACGAGCGGTGTTTATGCAGTTCGGGAATTAGGTCAGTTCCGGCGATATAGATAAATCCACCGGCCGCAAAAGGCACTAAAAATGCGGTCAAATCAGCTGTATTCAAATTTATCGCTAAAATTACAATCGCGCCAAGAATTGCTGTGAGCGCTGTGAGGAAGTTGAAAAACAAAGCTTTTGCTCTGGAAAACCCAGCATAAATAAGCGAAGCAAAATCGCCAATTTCTTGAGGAATTTCATGGAAAATCACCGCCGTTGTTGTGGCAATTCCTAGTGGAACACTTACCAAAAAACTAGTAGCAATAATCATACCGTCAATGAAATTGTGAATCGAATCTCCGATTAAAATCACATAAGAAAAAGGATGTGGATGCTGTTCGCAAGGCTCTTCATGACAATGACGCCAACGAATGATTTTTTCAATCAGAAAAAAAATCAAAATCCCGCCCAAAATTGAAAAAGAAATTTCTATCGTGTTTTGCGAATTTTCAAACGCTTCTGGAATGAGATGCAAAAAAGCATCCCCCATCAAAGTCCCCGCCGAAAAACTCACGAGATAAATCAAAACTTTATATAGTTTTTTTTGATCAATCGACAACGCAAAAACACCGACGAGTGAAATCAAGCTGATTATGAAAACCGAAACTATTGTGTAAATCCAAGTCATAAAATTATAATTTTTATAATTTGTAATTTTGTAATTTTTAAATAAATCTTAATTTTTAATGTTTAAAAAATTTAAACATTAGGAAATTGTTTAAAAATTAAAAATTGTAAATTAAAAATTCTTATAAAAAATTTATTTATAAATTTTTTATAAGTTCTATATGTCCACTCTCCACCTGCATCAGCACGCCGAAAAATTTGAATAATTTATGCTAAGCCTGTTCCACTGCATTATCCCCACCTTTCTCATTTTTAGCTATATTGTTAAATATTTTTTCGAAATATCTAAATTCTTGCTTAGTAGTTTCTATAAATTCATTCGCATCTCTAGAAAAATGACCTTCATGATAATTTTTCATCATCTTTTCATAATGCTCTTGAGTAAATTTTTCACCATATCTCTTAATTCCAAGATTCTCCAATTCCAAATCTAGCACTTGTTTTCTGGCTATTCTTTCGGCAATGTCCCTCAGATAAATATTTTCTTCTTTACCAGTTCCTGCCTCTCTAAAAGAATCTTCCAATATTTTTCTTGCATTTTCTGATATTCCTTTGTCCTTTCTCATACTTACATGTATTAATTCGTGTTGTGTTGCTAACGCATCATCTTCCTTGTTAGAAAGATGAACTTCATCATTATCTAAATCATAAAAACCACCCACATGAATATCCTCCGGAATATCATGTAAATAACGCACACCATCAACTAACCAATCCGGATAATCAAAATTTCCAGGCAAGAATGCCTTAGAAATAAGCAATCGCTCCAAATCTTTGCTATTATGAAAAAATAATTCTGCGCTATTTAAATATTTCAAGCGATCACCCTGAGCTTCTTTTGCCATTTTATCATCCCCATTAAATTCAATTTTTAATTTTTCGAGATAATCCTTGCTTCCAATATGTTTTTCTAATTTTATTCTGGTTTTTTCCGCTTCCTCTTTTAAATACCATTCCGGATGCTCTTTGTCTCTAAAGGATGTCGAATATTTTTCATTTGTTGATCGCAACTCCTGAATATTTTTTCTATATTCTTTTTTTGTTTTACTATCTTCACTAAAATTCTCACTTTGTTCATTTTTTATTTTTACATTATCATTTAAGCTCCCCGCACCAACCTCTCTAACATCCACCTCTTCAGAAAAAACTTGCTCTAGTTGTTTCTTATACTCTTCCGGCATATCCTTGAATTGCTCTAATTTTGACTTCAAATCAAAACCGCTCTCGCTTTTTTCTTTTTGTTCAATACTGTTTTGATTTTCATCTAATAATTTAGGAATTTCCGATGCGAATGTCGGAGAGGCGCCACACAAGCTAAAACCAACCAAAGATGCTCTGAAAAGCTTATTTTTTGCAATTTTTTCACCAAAAGATCTAATGATTCCCTTATTGCTAATCTCCTCTTTAAAATCCTGACCACTTTCATTAATTCTTGCCTCAACATCTTCTAAGGATTTTTCTTCTTCGATAGCATTTTCATCCACTTCTTTCAAAATATCTTTTGGTAATTTTTCACTGGCACTCTTAGAAATACTCTCTCTTTTATTTTCTGCAATAGGCTTTTCTTTATTCATATTCTTTAAAATTATAAGGATTTAATTTTTTTAAGCAACGAAGCTATTTTCAGATTATCCTCCTCTGTCTGCTTTCTTGATTCATTCTGCATTATTTTCCCCAAAAAATCACTCGCAGATTGTAGAAAATTTTTGTGTTCTTTTGTTTGCATTTCTCGTGTTTTTACTATTTTTTCTTTTAAATCTTCCTCGTCTTTAACTCCCGCTATGCTTTCAAAAAAAACAACAAATTCCTCGTCATCCATTTTTTCAATCTGCTTTTCAAATTCTTCTTTTAATTCTCCTTTTATAGTATTTTCATTTCTAAGTTTATTTAAAAAAATATTTTTTTTATTTTTTATATCCATAACATTAAAAAGCTACAAATAATTTTTTATTAGTTCAATATGCCCCGCCTCCACCTGCATCAGCGCTCCGAAAAATTTTCGAATGTTTGGCTCTGTCGCTTCAGAGGTAAATTTTTTATAAAGTTCTACAGCGTGATCTTCCAATTCTATTGTCTTTTGAAAATTTTCGGAATTTTCATCAGCGCAAGTTTCAGATTTTATTTCTGGCATCGCAATTCCAAGAAGTTTTGTCACAATTACCGCGTGTTCCAACTCCACTTTTGCCAACCGTTTATACATCGCTTTTATTTTGTATTCCGATGCTTTCCCCGCCATACAAAGATACATCGCATTGGCTCGAGTTTCAAGTGCCAATGTTTCCAAAAGATTTTTCTTGGAAATTTCGCTAATCTCAATCTTTTCATTCACGATTGGCTTGGCCTCATCTGCTAGTTTTATAAAATTATTCCTCGCCCCACAAAACGGACAGTCCGTCGGTTTCTCTCCCCCAATATACGCATCCCCACAAATTTCACAGATATATAGTTTCATAAAATTGAAAAATTAATAATTATTATTTTTTATAAATTTCTTTTGAAATAAATTTTTCTATTTCTTCTTTAATCATTAGTCTTGTTAGCGAAGCATATTTTTGCAAACCTAAACTAGGTTTGTGTGAAAAACCTATATATTCGACTTCCTTGCCTAAGTGTTTTATTTTTTGAATCGCCGGAATTAAATCAGTATCAGAAGAAATTAGAATTGCCGTATCATAAAGATCTTCATATGCACCAACTAATAAGTCTACTGCCATTTTCACATCCACGCCCTTTTCATGATAGACTCCATCATTTTTCATAAGATAACCTTGCTTTACGATGAAGCCTTGCAACGGAGAACAAAGATGATTGAATAATCTCTGCTGATTTTTTCTTAATTTTTGTCCTTTTTCATCATTTTCTTTTGTTCTTACAATACCAATGTAATATCTTTTTGAAATAATAATACGATCTCGCGCCAACCATTTAGAAAGACCACCATAATCAAAATAAGTTATGTTCGGGATTTCCAAGTCCCGCAATTTATAATAAAGATTGCTACCATCAACATATATTGCTATTCTTTTTTGTTTTATTTTAGAATTTTCCATTTTTTATAAACTAAAACCCGCCGTGCCCTTGCGGGTCAGAGCGGGTGTTTTTAGCTGAATTAATTGTAGCACATCCAAAGAAATTGTCAATCTTTAGTCTTGTCCAATACAACATGAGCCTGAAATGATTGTCCATTCTAACGCAAAATGAGCCCCAAATGAGGCTCACTGTTGCCTGCTTGCCGGTAGGCAGGCTAGAATACGAGGTTAATTCATAACCTTATGATCTATGACAATCACAATGGATGACTCGCATATGCTGAGTATTGCACAAATCAAAGAATTTTTGCAACTCTCAGAAGTAGTAAAATTTGAAGGTGTATCGCTAAAGGAAAAATATGAGTGGACGGATAAAGTTTTGACTCGCTTCAGATATTTTCAATTAAAGAAAAAAGAGAAAGGGAGTGTTAGAAAGTACATTATGAAAATGACTGGCATTAGTAAAGCACAATTAACTCGATTGATTTTCAAAAAAACTGAAGTAGGAAAAGTTTTACCCAGTAGTCGAGGTCGGCATACTTTTACCACAATTTACACGCCAGAAGATATTGCTCTTTTAGTGGAAACTGATAATGCCCACGAAAGACTTTCGGGATTTGCGACTAAGGAAATATTTGAGCGAGAGTTTGAGAAATTTAAGAAAAATGATTATGCGAAATTAAGCAAAATTTCCGTATCTCACATTTACAATCTGCGAGGCAAAAAACAATACACCTCATCTTCATTGACTTACACCAAAACTCAAGCGACATCAGTTTCTATTGGAGAACGGAGAAAGCCTCAGCCTGAAGGAAAACCAGGCTATATCCGCGTGGATAGCGTACATCAAGGCGATTTAGATAAAGAAAAAGGTGTTTATCATATCAATATGGTGGATGAAGTCACCCAAATGGAAATTATTGGTTGTGTAGAAAAAATATCCGAACAATATTTGGAAACATTATTGGAAGATTTGATTTTACAATTTCCTTTTAAGATTATTAATTTTCATTCGGATAATGGCAGTGAATATATCAATAAAACAGTAGCTAAGCTTTTGAATAAATTAATTATCCATCAAACTAAATCTCGCTCTCGGAAATGCAATGATCAAGCCTTAGTGGAAGGTAAAAACGGAGCAGTTATCAGAAAGCATATGGGACGAACACATATCTCGCAAAAAAATGCTGGTCCGATTAATTTGTTTTACAAAAACTGTTTTAATGTTTATGTGAATTATCATCGACCTTCTGGTTTCCCAACTATTATTGTGGATAGTAAAGGAAAGCAAAAGAAAAAATACAAAACATATTTAGTGCCATATGAAAAATTCAAGTCTATTCCAAATGCTACGCAATATTTGCGAGAAGGTTTGACTATTGAAAGTTTAGATAAAATCGCTTATGCTAAAAGCGACAATGAGTATGCCAAGGAGATGCAAAAAGAAAAAGATAAATTGTTTAAAAATTTTAAAAAATAGGTCTGGTTAGGAAAGAATTATTTCAGGCTCATATGATGATTGGAAAATACTTCTTTTGCTACATAACATAATACCTCTAAATAAGGCATAAAATTTCATAATCGGATATTGCCCACAAATTTCACAAATATATAAATTCATAATATTTGAATTATTTTAATTTTTATGCAATTATTATCTAAGCGCCATCTTAGCTCAGTTGGTAGAGCGACGGTATCGTAAACCGTAGGTCATCAGTTCGATTCTGATAGATGGCTCATTTATCCCCTTTCTACATCCAAATATTTTCAATATTTTTTCTATCTCGATCCCATATTTTTGGATTGTTTATAATATATTCTCGTATTTTATTAAGAGATATTTCGTTTCGGATGATGTTGTCATAAAATGATTTTTGCCAAATTGTAGGGAACGCGTATACGCGTTCCTTTTTATTATCTTTATCATATCCATTCCCTATTCTCGTTACAGTAGCCTTAAATCCTTGAACAACTTTTGACAATAACATTTTTGCCCTATCAATATCCAAGGAACGCATATATGCGTTCCCTACCTGATTGATTTCAATAATCCCATGAATATGATTCGGCATTATAACATATTGATCCAAATATATATTATCAAAATGCTTAGGAATTTCCAAATAACATTTTTCAACTATTTTTCCTAATTCACTTAAATTCATTTCTCCATTTTCTATTTTTCCAAACAATTCTTCCTTTTCCCGTGTGCATATTGTCACAAAATACATTCCATTTTGAGAATAATCATAATTTTGCAAGCGATTCTTTTTTCTATTTCTATATTTCATATCATTCACACAAATTCGCAATCCTAGCGAATTCTTCATTGACTAATTTCTGAATTTCTTCTAAATGAGGTTTATTTTCAACTTTAAAAAGATGCTTGAAACGGCCTTGCGTTTTCAAAAATTCCGTGACGGGAGTTATTTTTTTTGGTTCGAAATTTAGTTTATACTTTCCATTTTCAATTTCATATAACGGCCAAAAATTTGTTTCGGTTGCTAACTTAGCAACATTTACATATTGTGAAGTGGGGAATTTCCAATTATTAGTACAGGGTGAAAAAACGAGCAAGAAACTTGGCCCGTCAGTTTCCAGAGCTTTCTTGGCTTTCTTTTTGAGATCAGCTAAATAGGCAACATTAGCTTGAGCCAAATAACCAATTCGATGAGCGTTCACAATTTCCATCAAATTTTTTCTTGTATCAATTTTTCCAAAAGATTCTTTTCCAGTTGGTGTAGTTTCTGTGAAAGCACCGTAGGGCGTCGCGGACGACCTCTGATTGCCCGTGTTCATATATCCACCATTGTCATAGCAAACATAAAGAAAGTTGTGTCCGCGTTCAAGCGCACCCGACAAACTTTGCAGTCCGATGTCATATGTTCCACCGTCTCCACCAAAAGCGACAAATTTTATTTTTTTATTTTTAGAAATTTTGCCTTTCTTTTTCAAAGCTTCATACGCTCTCTCCACTCCAGAAATTGTCGCCGCGGCATTTTCAAAAGCATTGTGAATGTACGGCACTTTCCAAGCTGAATATGGATAAAGCGTCGAAGTCACTTCTAGACACCCCGTCGCATTAGCGATAACTACATCCGTTTTGAGCTCCCCTAAAACCGCTCGCACAATCGCCGGAAACCCACACCCCGCACAAGCCGAGTGTCCCACCGAATAATATTTTGTTAGTTCTTTGTTCATGATAAACTAAAAATTACTAAGCATAGTGCTTAAAATTGGTTTTAACTTACCTATGCTTAACATAATTAATAAAAATACAATTAATAAAACTGAAGTAATCAGAAATATTTTTCCGTTTTTTAATACTTTTCTTGCTTTAACTTTATATAATTCGCCTTGTGTATTTCTAATCAAGAAATATTTGATATAGAAAAAAATCATTAGTAGCAAAGAAAAAGGTACTATCAATAAAAAATTTAAACTAATAAACATGTAGTGGTTCTTATCCATAAAACCTGTTACTAAATAGTCAGCTATAATATTTGTTGCAAACAATAAAAATAAAATTACTAAAAATATTTTTGCTTTTTTAAAATCTTTTGTATCTTCTATTTCTAATGATTCGCCCGATTCTCTTCTTGTTAAATAATATCTAGCGTAGAAAAAAATCATGAGCAAAAATGAAAAAGGAATCAACAAAGAACAATTTATAAAACTAAAAATATTTAGAATAAGGCTTGAATATGACTGAGTTGGAAGCCCTCCAGTTGTCATTAGAGAACCATCCATCTGCCCAAAGGCATTCTTCTTAAAAATCAACAAAGACAAACTAACTGCAACAATCCTAATAAAAATTCTTGAAATTATTTTTTTCATTTTTTTTATATATAATTTACTTAAAAACCTCCTGTAGTTTCATTTGAATTAATTTGGAATAAAACAACTACTAAAAATATAATGTAGTACGCTAAAACAATTGATATTCTTTTAATAATTTTTAAAATTTTCTGAGCCTTAACTGCATCTTTATTTTTAAAAACAAAGTATATACCAATAAAAAATATTAGCAGTGTAATCGCAACTACAATTAGCACCGAAACCGTCTTGGTGATATCTACTCCAAAAAAAATACTTGGGGACAAAAATGATACAGCTGAAAATACAAACAGTGACACGCCTATTAGAACTTTTTTCATTTGTTTATGTTTAATTTATTTATATAATAATGATTTTGGCAAAATTTATATTCTTTTTGCCTGTTTTTTTGGAATTCTTTTTCCCAAGTATCTTTTATTCTCCCGTTCCTAACATTTCCTATTATATCATTTTTTCCTTGATTTTGCACATAGCTTGTAATGTCTCTATTGTGCAAAACACTAAATGTTGAAATTCCAGCTGTGCATCTTTTGCATTTTCCAATTTCCGTTGATTTTTTGAAAATACTTGATCCGGAATCTTCTTCAAAAATCAACTTGATTTTTCTCTTTTTTTCCGCCCTAATTTTATCCACAAATTCGCATAACTTCATATAATCGTCCATAGACAGCATATCCTTTTCATTTTCATTCGTTCTGCCTAGCAATTCCATCGGCGAAATTTGCCATTGAGCAATTTCCATTTTTTTCAAAAATTCATAAAAACTGCCCAGCTCTCCAATATTTTTTCTAAATACAGTTGTCTTAATAGCTGGAATTATTTTATTTTCCTTTAAAAGCTTGATACTTTCCAGTGTTTTTTTATAAAAATTTCCGCCTCTAAGATAATTATGGCTTTCTTCAAAGCCATCTAGGCTAATAGAAATTCCAACAACCAAACTCTTGATTTTTTCAATATTTTTTCGGTTAATCAGTAAGCCATTGCTCACAACAGAAGTTTTGAAACTTTCTTTTTTTAAAAATTCCAATATCTCAAAAATATCTTCTCTAAAAAATGGCTCCCCTCCTGTAATATATATGCCAGTTTTTTTGCCAAAATCTTTTTTCACTTCCCTGAAAAAATCTTTCCATTCTTCAGTTTTTAATTCATTCTTTTTTATTCCTAAACTAGAATTCATATAGCAGTGCTTGCATTGTAAATTGCATTTTCCGGTTATTTCAACCCCGATACCCCTTAAATCATGAATTGATTTTTGCAAACTATGCTGGCAATTCAACATGCCCAAATATACTTTTTCTTTTAAATTCAATACCATATTTCTGAATGATTCGTCATATAATTATCTACTATTCCAATTATTATATACAGCGTAATTAATAAAATTGAGATAATTAAAAATATTTTTCCTCTTTTTAAGAATTTTTGTGTTTTTATATTTGATAACTCATCTATTTTTTTTCTTATTAAGAAATATTTGATATAAAAAATAATTGCAAGTAATAGAGAAAGAGGGAATAAGAAAAAAATAGTTAGCCAAGCAAAAAAATTAATTCCCATGTCCAAAGAAGATGCCTCCCCAGGCAATTGTGTTATGTCACTATTTAGTTCTAATTGCGCAAAAGCATTTTTCTTAAAACTCAACAAAACCAAGCTAATCGCAATAATCCTGACAAAAATTTTTGAAATTATTTTTTTCATTTTTTTATTTTATATATCCCCCTTCAATTTTACCTGCAAACACATCTTCTATTTGTTTCTGAAAAATATCGCGTCCTCCAAGACCATAAACATAGGATTTGATTTCGCGTCCCGTAGAGACGCAAAATTTTGCGTCTCTACCCTTTCCATATAAAGAATTTATGATTTCACTATAAAACGGCGGATAAGTTCCGATTGATTGGGCACGGTCCAGTACAATTATTTCCTTGGAATTTTTCAAACTTTCGGCAATTTTTTGGTGTGGAAATGGTCGAAATAAATTTATTTTCAAAATTCCTACTTTTTCTCCTGCCTCTCGTAATTTATCCACCACCACCTTTGCTGTTCCAGATGCGCTACCAGTAATAACCATAATTTTTTCCGCATCTTCCAATCTATATTCTTCAAAAATATCATATTTCCTTCCGCTGATTTTTTCAAAATCTTTTGCGATTTTTTCATATTCTTCTTCTGCACTTTTCATTGCTTCCTCCTGATCAATCCTAAATTCAAAATAGGAATTTTGCAGAGCCACTGCGCCATAAGTCACAGGATTTTCTGTGTCCAAAAGTGGGCTAACCGCCTCAAATTCTCCCACAAATTCTTGCACAACTTTTGTTTCTAAAATTTCCAAATTTTCCACGCTATGAGAAGTGTTGAAACCATCCATAATTACCATAATTGGCAGTTTCACTTTTTCAGCCAATTTCATTCCGATAATTGTTTTGTCATAAACCTCTTGGCCATTTTCACAAAAAAGTTGAATCCAACCGGAGTCTCGACAGCCCATCACATCACTATGATCACCATGAATGTTTATGGGCGAAGCCAAGGCTCGCGCGCTCACCAGCATCATAATTGGCAGACGCATTCCACTGGCGATATAGAGAACTTCATGCATCAAAGCCAAGCCTTGCGAACTAGTAGCAGTGGCCGTTCTGGCTCCCGCTGAACTTGCGCCAATCGCCGCACTCATGGCCGAGTGTTCTGATTCTACTTTTATCATTTCCGTTTCCACCTCGCCATTGGCCTCAAATCCAGCATAGGTTTCAATGATTGTGGTTTGTGGAGTAATCGGATAAATCGGCATCACATCTATTTCAATTTGTTTCAAAGCTTCGGCTGCTACCGCCCCACCAGTCAAAGCTAATTTATTTTTTTTATTTTGCATAATTTTTTTAAAAAAATCATTATTCGTACATTAGTATATTCGTATAGATTCGTAATTCGTAGAGAATATCATTTTTTCTTCATTATTATCGCCTTCATTGGGCAAACTTCAGCACAAACGCCACAACCTTTGCAATATTCATAATCAATTTCCGCTTTGCCATCCTTAATTATAATTGCCGCATCTGGACAAAATGGCACACAAGTTGCACAACCAATGCACTTTTCTTTGTCCACTTCCGGATGCATATATCGCCACGCTCCGGTCTTAGGTGATTTACTTTGATCATGTTTTATAACTGCTCCAAACTCCATAAAAATTTTTAATTTTGTAATTTTATAATTTTTAAATAATTTTTAATGCTAAAATTTTTAAACATTAAAAATTAAGATTTATTTATAAAATTGAAAATTGAAAAATTAAAAATTAAATTGCGTCGTACGCTTTCTCAATCGCCATCACATTTTTGTCACAATTTTCTTTACCTAATTTTTTTTCAAAAATATTCCTAAATTCTTCAATCATACTTTCCATTTTTATCACTCCAGAAACTTGCACAAATTTTCCCAAGATTACGGTGTTAGGACGAGGCTGACCAATAATTGAAAGCGAAATTCCACTGGCATCAATTGGATGAATTTTACCTTCGAATTTTCCGCCTTTTTGAATTAATTTTTCTCGCACTTGGTGTTCTGGCATTTGGGTATTTATTATCAAAAACTCATCTTTATCTAAATTGAAAGCCACTTCTTGTGAATCCAAAAGTGTGTCGTCCAACACCACTACTAAATCTGGATCAATAACTGGTTCGTGCGTTCTGATTTCATAATCAGAAATTCGCAAATATGTCTTAGTCGGCGCGCCAGACCTTTCCGGCCCAAAACTTGGAAAAGCTTGAACAAATTTATTTTCATGAGTTCCCGCCTGCGCCAAAATCTCCGCCGTTGTTTTGGCGCCTTGCCCGCCCCGAGCAAAAAAAATGACTTCAAAAATGTCTTTATGATTTTTCATATTTTACGAAATACGAAATTAATACTAAATACGAAATTACGAAAAGTTTTTTAAATGTTTCGTATTTCGTTTATTTCGCCAGCCTCGACTCGCAAAGGTAATTGCTTGTCGACGCGAGGCGGGTAGTTCGTAAAACCATTATACCACAAAAAAAAGAACCCGCCAAATATTTCAGCGAATTCTTTTGAAAACGATATTCTTTTGTATTTTTTTATTCGTATTTCATCACATTTGTAAAAGTTCGCCCGGCCTCGCGTCGACGAAGCGTCTCCGCGAATCGAGGCGGGTAATTCGTAAGGATTTACAGTTGCTCCTCGATATCCCTCTTCAAGTCCTCCGCGCTAAGTGTTCCGGTTTCAATTTTGTCGTTTACGAAAATTGTCGGTGTTCCCGTGATACCAAAATTTTGCGCATCGCTAATATCGGCATTAATCTTATCCTGATATTTTTTACCATCTAAACATCCATTGAAATCATTTTCATTCAACTTCAATGTTCTAGCATAAGTTTTGAAGCTAGCCGTATCCTTTGTTTCGCCCCATTGCGATTGTTTAGCATAAAGAATGTCGGCATATTCCCAAAATTTACCTTGTTCCAACGCGCACATAGAAGCCAGCGCGGCATTTTCCGACTGTGAATGTATTTCAACTAGGGGGAATTCTTTGATACCAAATAAAACTTTATCCTGATAATTTTTCATCGTATCGCGCAGTGCTTTGTAAAAAACTTTGCAATACGGACATTGGAAATCGGAAAAAATAACCACTTTGACCTTGGCCTCACTATTACCAAAAACTGCATCACCGCTATTTATTTTCGGCAATTCCAAATATTTTCCTACGGGCGCTCCCAATGTTTGCACATTTAAAATATATTTATCCGCTTTGGCATAAAATAAAATCTGGGCTTCCATAAAAAATTCTGTCTGCTCAAGATTTTTTTCAAAAATAAAAGCTGGCAAAGTTTTGATTCCAAATTCACTAATCAAATTTTTTCCTTGTTCGCTGTCAAAATTTATTTTTTCTGCGCTAATTGTTGGAGCCACTCGACGAAGCCAAGCTAAAATTTCCCCCGGATCGCAAGAAGGACAACTGTCGTCAGTGATAACAGCAATAGGAAGAGCCGGACTGTCATAAGCTACCCAAGTTTTCCCACTCACTTCAAAAATATCTGTTTTGTTAAGATTTTTTTGCGAATAACCAGCGCTTTTTATCAATTGCCCGATATCCACAAAAAGACTGCCCAAAAAAAGTCCCAACAAAAGAATCGCCAAAGAAATTAGATTTTTAATTTTCTTCTCTTTATTTCCGTCATTCCCAATTTCTGTTTCTAAATTTGTATTTTTTTCTTCCATAATAATATTAAAAAATTTATCCCCCTTAATTACCAATTACTATTTACTTTCTGCCTCTTGTTTTTGCACTTCGTCTTTTTGTTTTTGCAAAATATCTTTTTCAATCTTATTGATATCAAAATCGCTCTTCATAATTTTCATTTTATAATCATCATACCCAATCGTGATTCTTTTCACCGCTTCGGTCTTGAGCGCAATCCCAACCAAAATTCCCAAAATCAAAAACAACACAAGCTCAATATAGAAATCGTATTTCTTTTTTGGCTCTTCCTCCCACGCCTCTAAAACTCTTTCTGGTTCAAGAATTGGCACCTCTGTAATTTTCATTTCTTTAATCTCTTCCGCTTCTTCTACTTGTTCTGTTTTAAGAGCTGACAAATAAAGACTTCCTGAATCTTTTTTCAAATATTTTTGGGTATTTTCCCAATATTTCTTCAGTCTTTTTTTAAAATTATTTTCCATAAATTTATTCGCATGGGCGCGTTCGCCCGCCTCGACTCGCGGAGATTGCTCTTCGACGCGAGGCTGGACAGACGCACTATTCACATGCTATCACATATCAAAAAACCCCGCAATCTTGCGGGATTTTTGATTTATGGCGTAATAAAAAAGAATTCCTTATTTAAATATGTACCTGTATATATAACCAATTTATCTAATATTTAAGCCGATTTTCCCCGCCTGTGGATAACTATTTGAAATTTTCTGAAAATATGGTAGTATTATAAATGACAAGTAAATTCCTTATGCGTGGGGTTCCGGATGGTTCCTCGTAAATAGCGCATAGGGTTTTGTCTTTTTTAGGGGAATAATGGACTTTCTTCGACAACTTTCTGTTTGATAAGATCAAAATATTTTTTATCATTATTTTCTCTTTTTTGGTATATTGCCCAACAAATAAAATCAACCGCCTGTAAGCATTTTTCACTGCTAGGCGGTTTTATTTCTATATGAATATCTAGTTTATGATTATTTTTAACTTGCGTTTTTAGATAATCTTTAAAATTTTTGTTTAAAAACTTATTAGTTTCTCTTCTGGAAGCAATCATAAAAATCGGCGAATTAATAGAAATAAGTTTTTTAGTAAATAGCCTGTCCAATAAAATATTAGTCACATAATTGTAAAGCACATGCTTTTCATCTTGTAATTTTGTATATACTTTTCTTTTGTTTAAGTAAATTGAAATAACCGCAATATCTTTACTATTCAAGTTGCTTAGTATTTTTATTCTGGTTTTTGGCTTTTCCTTACAAGCATGCAAGACGCCCACATATCTCTTTAACTCCTTTTTGCTCAAATTTCGCGCGACTTTTTTGATCACTTTTTCTATTGGTCCTTTATTTTCAACAAACATAAAGGTAATCACAAAATACTTTGATGATTTTTTCCCAAAAGTAAATCCCAAATCTCCACTTTCATCTAAAAAAATATAGGCCATTTGTTTTATTTTTTATTTTCTACAATTTTTATCTCCTCCCCCGTCAAACCATACAACTCATAAACTTTCCAATCAATTTCTTTGTCTGTTTTTTCGATTTCTGTTTTGATCGAATTCCATTTATCGGAATTTTCGGCAGAAGATTGTAAATTTTTATTCAGTTCTAACATTTTATCCGCTAATTTTGCTAATTCATCATGTTTTTGTTTTTCTGTTTTATCAGAAAAATTAATTTCCGGAATTGGAATTTTTTCAAGTTGGTTAATTTCAACCTGAAAGGAATTATTGAAAGCATGCTTGACCCAATAATTTATAAGTTTTGAATTTACTAATGCTAAAATAAATTTCAAATCATAATCCTTAATAGAATATAGAACATGTATTTTATTGTTTGTAAAATATTCGTCGGAATCAAATGAAGCAATAATTCCTCCACCCGTTATTTCTCTAAAAAGTATTTTCGGAACTTGAAAATACTCTGGCTTTCTTGGTCCTGCTCCAGTTTTTTCCATCATTAATTCCGGTTTATACCAAATCCATTTGTAAGCATATTTATAATTATATCTACCAACATCTTTTCCTCTTAATAATTTATACGAGTCATCGTCTTTTTTATTATCTAAAATAAATTTAGAATTATCACTTGTTTTTATTCCCATTGATAATTTAGCTACTGATCCTAAATTCACTACTGGCACATTAAAATTAACTTCTTTGCCAAAGGAAATTCTATAATCAGAATTTATTTTTATTTTTTCATAACTCAATTTTCCAATTTCTTGTAACTTTCCTTCTTTGAGCTCTACTAATTTAATTTCGTGATTTTCTTTGGGTTTTTGTTTTTTAAGAAAAATTGAGATTGTTGTTACTAGGGCATCTTTGAAAACTCCTGCCGGAAGCTTGACTAATTCATAAACTGTCGTATTTTCAACTAAATATTTTCTAAATTCGCTAAAGCTATCTGTCCCCAACCAACTATTAGAAAAAATAAAGCCTAAAACACCATCCTCTTTCAATAATTTCGTAGCTTTTTCCGTAAAAAAACTATACAAATCAGATTTATTCTTGGCAGTTTCATATTTATCTTTCAGCCATTCTCTTTCGTTTTCGTCTTTTATATTAGCTAAATTTACATACGGCGGATTGCCGATAATCACATCAAAACCACCCTCTTTAAATACTTCCGGAAATTCTTCTTCCCAGTTGAAAGGTTTTTTGTCGCGCCAATTTTTGCCAAAATATTTTTCCAGTTCTTTTTCATCTCCAGAAATCAAAGAATTTCCCACCCGAACATTTTTGATGCTTGGTAGTTTAGCTTTTTTATCCAGTGTATCTAAAAGCAAATTGAGTTTTGCTAGTTCAGTTGCTTGAGCATCAAGATCCACTCCGTAAATATTACTTAGGATAATTTCCGTTTTAGTATTTTGATCGCCTGGGTTATTAAAATCCTTATACTTATTATTTATTTCCTCTAGTGCCCGCGTGAGAAATGATCCAGAACCGCAAGCCGGATCAAGTATTTTAATTTTTTTGAGATCGCTTATGCTTTTAATCTCTTCGAGTTTTTTACCTAAGGTATTTTTTACAATATAATCCACGATAAATTTCGGCGTATAATATATGCCATGTTCTTTTCTTTTTTGACGAGATTTTATTTTTATTTCATTTTTATCATCCAATTCAAAAAGTTTTCCTTTTTTATACCCCATATTAATCGGGTTTTGGGCAATATAACCTAGATAACTTTCATACACTCCGCCTAGAATATCAGACAGAATGTCTTTAAAATCATATTCGTTAGCATCGTTTCCATATAAAAGCTCAATAACTTTTTTAAAATCACTTAAATCATAGTTTTCCCATTTCTCGCAACTATGTTCATGGAATAAATTGGAATTATACAGATCATCTAACTCGCGAAATTTTCCAATTAATGAATGAAAAATTTCTTGGTTGTTTTTTTCTTCACGAATAAGCGGACGCAAAATCAAATCTTCCAATTTTCTATCCTCCAAAACTCGAATAAAAACCAGCCTGTCTAAAATTCTTTGCACTCCTTCGTCCAAATCTTCTTGATCTAATTTACCATTCCAATTTCTAAAACTTTTGGTCAGTATAATTCTCGCTTCTTTGAGATCGTCGAAAAGTTTTTCATTGACGGTAAGTTTTTGGGATTTTTTGAAAATACTTTCTGCATATTTATCCAACTTATTTTGTTCGAAACCTTCCTTGGACAAAAGCCATAATTTTTCAAAATCCGTTATATAATTTTCGCAAGAAATTTGAAAAATTATTTTATCGCGAAGAGAATTTGATTTGGCATTAGCATTGAACACTTTTATTCCCTCAAAATCAGTAAGTACCGCATAATCTACGCCCTTGTTCCAAGAATATTTAATCGCTTGTCTGGCATAACTTTCCACATCCAAATCCGCTTTCATTGATTTGGCTTCCAGAAAAAACTTTGCAATGCCATTTATGCGAAAAGCCAAATCTACTCTTTTCCCAGATATATCTTCTTCAGTTGTGACTTCATTATCATTTTTAAGATTTCGCATATCCCATCCCAACAATCCAAAAAGTGGCTCGATAAATTCATTACGAGTTTGGGCTTCATTATAATCCTTAATTTTATCTTCTTTTTTCAGCCGATTATATTTCCCCACCAAATCAGCGATATTTTTTTTGATTCGTTCCATAAATTTACTTTCTCCAATCCCTAATCTCCATTCCGCCTTTAATTCTTTTCACTACAACTTTTTGTTTTTCTTTCCAACCCAATTCCCGCACGATATCAATTGGCAAAGTGACAGAAATTGATTGATTCCCAACCCGAGTTAGTTTCCTTATATTTTGCTCCTCTATTTTTCTTCTCGCCATAAGAATTACTTATTTTAATACTTATTTAATTCCTTACATCCTCATCTTACTATTTAATCAGTTTTAAGTAAAGAAAATAAAAAGCCAAAAACACTTACCCCAATAAATTTATTGCACAACCAATCACACCAATTACCCAACTAAAACCCCAACCTAATCTATCCTTAAATACTCCAGTATTTAAGGATGAATATTTCTTTAAGATAATTCATCGTTTCTGAAATGTTTTGAGAAATTGAACGAATATTTTTCCATAAGGCGAAAGCGTGTGTTTTACAAAATTGCCTTGGTATTTTTTATTGACCAATCCTGCTTGGTAAAGCCGGCGCGTATGCTCCCCGATAGTTTTAGGATTAGCTTTTATTTTTTCAATTATACCATCCAGCGTAATACCATTGTCATCACTAATAATTAAAAGTATCTCTATACGGTGATGATTAGCCATCCCTTTCAAATGCCTTTCCATTTGCTTGGGAGTCTTAATATTCTTCTCAATTTTTTGGCGTTTTTTTGCCAGCATTGTTTTGCTTTATTTTCTTATTAATTTTACCCCAAAATATCTATCCTTAAATACTCCAGTATTTAAGGATGATTATATAAGTAATAATGTAATAGATATTTATTTACATAATTTTATTCTTTCCTAAGTGCATCCATTGGCGAAAGTAAGGAGGCTTTGCGAGCGGGATAATATCCAAAAATAATTCCCGTTATGGCGGAAAAACCAAGACCAATTACAGCCGACCACCAAGTAATGGAAAATTTCAAATTAAAACCATAGCTAACAGCCACAATCTCTCCAATTTTAGAAATTCCAAGACCTAAAATAAATTCAATGATTCCACCCAGCAGTGTGATAAAAATTGCTTCGAAAAGAAATTGAAAGAGAATTTGCGAATTTTTGGCGCCAACGGATTTTTTGAGCCCGATTTCAAAAATCCGCTCTGTCACTGAAACATACATCACATTCATAATCCCCACCCCTCCAACAATCAGCGAAATGGAAGTAAGTGCAATGAGTAAAAGATTAACCGAGAAAAAAACTTTATCAAGAATTTCTAAAACTTCCACGATTGAATTGACTGCAAAATCATCATCTTCCGGATCAGTAATATCGTGCTGTTCTCTCAAAACATCTACGGCATTAAGAATAGTCAGATCAAGCTTTTCCATATCTTTGATTTTAAAAATGGCAAATTGAATATAATCAATACCGGCTAATTTCTTTTGCACTGTCTGAAGTGGAATATAAACTGTTCCATCAAAATTAAAAAAACCTGTCGCGCCTCTTTCCTTCAAAACCCCGACTATTCGATAGGTTTGCCCTTTTACTTTTACATTTTTTCCTACCGCCTCACTTTCTCCAAAAAAATCTTTCTTCACTTCTGATCCCAAAACAATTACTTGCTGGAGCCCATCGTCATCTTCTTCACTGAACATAACTCCTGATTCAATTTCAGCTTTTTTGTCCGCTTCGGAAACTCCAGCGGTTGTTCCCATTATAAAAACTTGCTTATTTTTATTTTCATAACTTATTATCTGCTGGTTCATAATGGCCCCGTACCAAGCTCCGACATTTTGAAGTTCGGCAATTTTCTTCGCATCTTCTAATTTAAAAGTGGTGATCTGCGATCCGCCAACTTGACCAGAAGTATTTTGCGAAGAAGTTTTAGAAACTTTTGGTACCTTGACTTCAATTTCTATAATATCACTTCCAAAAGACGACACTTGATCAACTAAAAAAGTTTTCACACCGGTTCCAAATGACAAAACTAAGATCACTGAAGTTACGCCAATAACAATTCCGGTCAAAGACAAAATCGTCCGCCCCAAATTATTGCGAAGACTCTTGAAAGCTAGCTTGATAGGGATTAGAAAATTCATAAAATTATTATTTTTATTTTCCCCTTCTCTCCCTCTGGGAGAGATGTCGCGTACTCGCGACAGAGAGGGAACAAACTTACTACAATACTTTCAATCTAAAAATTACTTTTATTCTTTTCATTCAGCCCTTTCCCTCTCCTGTCCCGATAGTAATCGGGACATCCTCTCCCTAAGGGAGAGGTGGAATTACATTTTTACTCGTACCTAAGTGCCTCCATCGGAGAAATCTTTGAAGCTTTGTAGGCTGGATAAATCCCAAAAATAATTCCGATTATTATTGAAACCAAACAGGCTACTGCTATTGATTGCCAAGAAATTATAAACGGCCAAGTATATTGCAAAGATTGAATAATAATTGCCGTTACGCCGGAAATTATCACACCAATGATAATGCCTATCACTCCGCCCAAAAAAGAAATAAAAATAGATTCAATTAAAAACTGCGTCCAAACATCGCTGTTTTTCGCACCGACTGCTTTTCGCAGTCCCACTTCGCGGACTCTTTGATTGACTGCCAAAAGCATTATATTCATAATTCCCACCCCGCCAACAATTAGCGAAATTGTTCCAATGGCTAAAAGAAAATAGCGAAGCACATCCGTCACTTGAGTAATTATCTTAACCGCCGAAGCCAAATCGCGCACAGAAAAATCATCGTTGGCAGGATCATCAATATCGTGTCGTTCTCGCAGTGTTATAGCTATATTCGCTTTAGCGGAAGAAATAAGATTGGTATTTTTTACCTTAAGACGGATAAAGGCTAAATGATCAATGCCTAAAAAAAGTTTTTGTGCAGTTTTAAGTGGAACAAAAATTGCATCATCTTGACTAACTAAACCAAAAGAAGTCGAGCCTCTTTTTTTTAGCACTCCGATAACAGTAAAATTTTGCTCTTTAAGTTTTACAACTTTTCCAATTGGATCTGTACCGGAAAAAAGATCTTCCACTAAATTAGCGCCTAAAACCGCTACTCTGGACATATTAGTTTCTTCATCTTTAGTATAAAATCTCCCACTAACTATTTCAGAATTTTCCACATTAACATAGCTAGCCGTCGTCCCTTCAAAAGAAGTGTTTAAATCCGTTCCGTTATAAACAGCTGAAACCGTTCCTAGAACATATCCCGCCGCATCTTCCGCTTCTGGAACATTTTTTCCATTTCGAAGCGCTTCCAAATCATCATATTTTAAAGTAGTAATAGAAATTCCCATCGCAGTCGCCGGCGGACCTTTTTCATCCGATGCCCCTGGCAAGACTCCAATTAAATTTGAACCAATGCCCGTGATTTGATCTAAAATTAAAGCTTGCGCCGATTGGCCAATCGCCATAATAATAATCACCGACGCCACACCAATTACCACTCCCAGAATCGTCAAAAAAAAACGAAACTTCGTCGCGAGTAGATATTTTAGAGAAATTTTTATGGGAGAAATTAAATTCATCAGGTTTTATTTTTCCTTCTCTTGGGACAGAGAGGGCTCTAAAGAATTACTCTTTATCCTCCTCTCCCTCTGGGAGAGGATGTCGCGTACTCGCGACAGGAGAGGGCTCTAAAGAATTATTCTTTATCCCTCTCTCCCTCTGGGAGAGATGTCCCGATGTAATCATCGGGACAGAGAGGGAACGAACTTACAAAAATTCTTCAATCTTTAAAAATACTCCATCTAAATTACTTTGAATTACGAAACTAACTTTATCCACTAAATTCAGACAAATTAAAACATTCTAAATTATCTGAATTTAGTTGGTAAGGTTAAGTATTTGGGATAAGTTGTTTTCTCATTGACAATTAAATA
>Ga0210051_1001700_pt1 | contig 22310 bp, 21 predicted proteins | sample CryGey092014_all_FD_185464 | JGI IMG/M metagenome (GOLD analysis project Ga0210051, IMG submission 185464) | Groundwater microbial communities from aquifer - Crystal Geyser CG23_combo_of_CG06-09_8/20/14_all (SPAdes) (version 2) | ecosystem: Environmental > Aquatic > Deep subsurface > Groundwater... | reverse complement strand
ACAACTTACAACTCTCAACTTTCAACTAACTCTCCGCCGCTTTCTGCCACCGGAAAAGTTTAAAAGCCAAAAATAAGCTGATGACAATCCAAACAGCTAAACCGATAAAGTCGGTTTTAAGATCGCCCCAAGAAGCGGCTTCGGTGGCCACCCGCCTAACACCGTCCGCTAAATAATTTAAGGGGAGGTATTTCGCCACATTCTGAAGCCACACGGGCATAGATTCCGGCGGAAAAAAAACATTGGCGAGAAACATCTGCGGGAAAGATACCACATTAGCAATCGGCGCGGCCGCATCTTGCGTTTTGGCCACGCCGGCAATGGCAAAGCCCAATGCCAAAAAGAGAATGCTGCCTAGCCCAATCAGCACGGAAAGGATAAAATAACTTCCCACAATTTTGATGTGGAAGATCATAACGGCCACAATAATCAGAACCGCCACTTGCATCAAAGAAACCACCAGCCGTGTCAGCACCTCGGCCAAGGTAAAATCTATCGGTTTTATCGGTGTGGCAAACAACCTTTTCATTACCCCCTTTTCTTTGTATTCCACCACGGCGAAAACAATGCCGAAAATAGCCATTTGCATCACGGAGAAAGCAATAATCCCCGGCACTAAAAAATCAATATAGCGCAGATTGCGGGAATCAACATTTTTACTTTCTAAGATAAAAAGTTTTGAGGTTTGATTTACCTGGTGTTCCAATTCTGAAAACATCTCGCCTAAAATGGACATGGCGGCACCGGTCTGCTGCGGCTTTCCCTCGTTGGTCCAAATTTCAATTTTAGTCGGTGCGATCGCTTTCGGGTCGGTTAGAAAGGTATCTGGCAGGATTAAAACTACATCTCTTTCTCCCTTTTCCATGGCTTTTTTTTCTGTCTCTTCATCGTTTTTGGTTATTTTCAAAACATCCACTTTAGAAATTTGGTTAATAAATTCTTCGGCCATAGGCGAAGATGATTTATTTACCACTCCTACCCGTAATGTTCCTTCACCTTCAAAATTCATCAAGCCAAAAACGATCATAATCAAAAGCGGAAAAAACAACGCCCAGAATAAAGCCTGCTTGTTCCGGAAATACATTTTTAAATTAGCGATGAAAAGTTTCCAAAGAATCATAATGGTTTTTAAATTCTAAATTCTATTTTACCCCCTCGTTCTCCCCCTTTAAAAGGGGGAGATGAAGAGGGGGTTACATTATTCTCTCAACGCCCTCCCGGTTAAGTTTAAAAATACATCTTCTAGTGTTGCTTTAACAACCTGTAGAGAAGTTAAATGCGCTCCTTCTTTTTTATCCAATTCCACTAAGTTATATATCGCTTCTTCGACATTAGTAACCTGAAGTTCAAAATTACTGTTTATTTTCTGTATCTCCAAGACACCAGAAAGCGCCTTAAAATTTTCCATGGGTATATCTTTATCCATGCTAAAAATAATCTTGGCAGTTTTCGCATACTGCTTAATAAGATTTTTCGGTGTGTCTAAAGCAATGATTTTTGCCCGGTCCATAACCGCAATACGGTCGCACAGCAGTTCTGCTTCTTCCATGTAATGGGTGGTAATTACAATTGTTTTGCCTTTGGTCTTAATCTTTCTGATCAAATCCCAAAGATTATGTCGGGCTTGAGGATCAAGTCCGGTGGTGGGTTCATCTAAAAACAGTACTTTTGGGTCATTCACTAAGGCCGACGCAATGGAAAGACGTTGTTTTTGGCCGCCGGAAAGGCCTTTGGCTCGGGCTTTTCTTTTATCAATCAACTGCACTTCTTTTAATAATTCAGCGGGATCCACTTTACGGTGATAAAAATCACCAAATAAAGTTAATAATTCACAAAGATTTAAATAATCAAAATATTCACTTTTCTGGAGTTGAACGCCAATCACCTGTTTTACGGCCATCTCGTTTTTATTAACCAAAATGCCTGCCACGGTTACAGTTCCATCGTCTATTTCCCGCATCCCTTCAATCATTTCCAAGGTAGTGGTTTTGCCAGCGCCATTTGGACCTAAAATGCCAAAAGTCTCACCTTCGTTTATATTAAGAGAGATGTGATCTACTGCGGCAAACTTTTTGCCGGGATTATTTGGATCCGGGTAGTATTTGGTTAGATTTTTAATTTCAATGATAGGCATTTTTAAGATATAAAAAAACAGCTGGTGCTATTATATGTGACAATTTTTATTGTGTAAAGCAGGCGAGAATATATCTTTTGCCTGCTTTCAGATGTTTTTTCTGATTAATTCCATCAGCCGCAAGTAAATTTATTAATTTTTACCACTTTATAATTTTATTTGTTTCTTTAGAGATTCTTTTCTTTATTTGCTCCCAACCGTCTTTTTTTATCATCAAGGGCATTGGCTCTTTCTCCGCGTCCTCAAAATAAACCAAGCTTTTCAAAATATGCAGCTTGTTGAATTTTATTTTTTTGTATTTTTTTTCAAAAAAGCCGATCAGTTCGGATAATGAATATTTTTCCAAAAGAAAATAAATATCAATAAAATCCTTCTTGCTGCCGCGGGAAGAAACAGCGTCAATTTTCATGGCGGCGATGTCGCGCTCATCGGCCAATCTCACGTTTTTGTAATCAACCAAGGGGTAAAGCATTCCGTAACCATAAAACAAAAAACTGACCTTGACGCCGTTTAAAATGCCGTGAATTGTCCCCTCTTCCTCGCTGGTAAGTTTAAAAACCCAGACTTTGGTAAGGGCGTTTTTGATTTCCGCGTTGGAAAATTTCCCGGCCGAGAACCAATCCAGATCAATGGATTGCCGGTGACCCAGCTGAATGGCCAAAGCGGTGCCGCCGGCCAAATAAAATTTTTTGATTAAGAAACTTTCGGCAATCTGTTCCAAAACGCGTTTGGTTTCCGAAGTGATAATTTGACGCATCGTGATTTATCAAGATTAAAAAATTGGCACCAAAAAGAAAGCGATTTGCGATTAAGCTTCCTGCTTTCTAAAACCCACTTTTTAACCGTTTCGAGACCATAATAACCAACTGCCCATTTGAAATCGTCCAGGTCACCGATGTCTAATATCCTTTCAATGATAAACTTTTGATTTATTTGAGGATCAAGATTTTCCGCGTCCCAAAAAAGAGTCTTTTTATTCAACGTTTTCATGATTAAATTATAGCATAAAAACATAATAAAAGATAGCCCAACTTCTATACTGACAATAAATTTCTAAATGCCTTTTCTGATCAATTCCATCAGTCGCAAATAAAAATTAACATTGTGTAATGTAGCCAGCCGCAAAGCCAACGGCTCATTAGTCATAAACAAATGCCTTAGGTAGGACCGGGAATAATTTTGGCACAATTCACAGTTGCATTGCGGGTCAACCGGCTTTATGTCCAAGCGGTATTTGGACTGCTTGATTCTTAATTCCTGATAGAATTTACCACCTAATGGGGTAGATTGAAGCCCTTGCTTCAACCAAGCACGAGCAAAGGCTCGTGCTCCACCCAATTTATTTCCCCAAACATAAAGCGTGCCATGCCGGGCATTTCGCGTCGGGATGACACAATCAAACATATCCACACCCCTTTTTACCGCTTCAATAATTTGTTCCGGCTTGCCTACACCCATCAGATAGCGAGGTTTATTCTCGGGTAGTTCCGGAACAACCCAATCTAACACCTGATACATTTTCTGAACCGGCTCGCCTACTGCTAAACCGCCAACAGCGTATCCATCAAAGCCTATTTTTACTAATTCGCGCACATGCTGAATTCGTAAATCTTTATAGGTGGATCCTTGGGTAATTCCAAACAGAAGATTTTTATTGGAATGCGCTCGCTTGCTTCTGATTGCCCACGTCGTAGTTAACTCCATTGATTTTCGAGCATAGCTTTTAGAGACGGGATACTTTGGGCATTCATCCAAGACCATCATAATATCAGAACCTAAAGTTTCCTGAATCTTGATTGCTTTTTCCGGAGTCAAGAGATGTTTGCTTCCATCCAAATGAGACTGAAATTCAACACCGCTGTTTTTAATCTTCCTGATTTTAGAAAGACTGAATACTTGATAGCCGCCAGAGTCAGTCAGAATCGGACCAGACCAGTTCATAAATTTATGTAAACCGCCCGCTTTTTTTATTACCGGCATTCCAGGCCGAAGCATCAGATGATAAGTATTAGACAGGATAATTTGAGCACCGCATTTCTTCACTTCTTCCGGAGTAACCGTCTTTACCGCACCCGAGGTGGCAATCGGCATGAAAAAGGGAGTCTGGATTTTTCCGTGAGCAGTTTGGAGTATTCCCCGGCGGGCTTTGGATTTTTTGTCAGTTTTTATTACTTTGAATTTTTGCATAGCTTGGGAATTGCTTTAATTAACTCTCCAGGTGTTTTAAATAAATAATCTGGGGATACGGCTTTCAGTTCCCGATACTTGTGATACCCCCAAGCCACCCCAATTATTTTAACGTCCGTCTTTTTTCCTTCTAAAACATCACCCACGGTATCAGTAAGAAAATAGGTTTTTTGAGGAGATGTTTTTTCTCTCTTAATTATTTTTTCTATTTTATCAATTTTTGACAAGCCTTCTTCTGCTCCCTGCACTCCCTGAAAATAATTTAAAAGTTTTTTTCTCTTCAAGTAAGATTTTACGGCTGCGGTGGCACTGGCGCTGATAATGTATAAATGGTAATTTTTTAGACTTTGGAGCAAAAGATTAATACTAGGATACAAACTTACTCTATTGGTCCTTCCTTTTTCTCTGGCTTTTATCATCGACCACAATTTCTTAAAATCTTTTTCCTTAACCCCATATTCTAATAAAGCATCGTGAATGTTCTTATTGTACATGGAGCGTACTTCTTCTTTAGCGGCCGGCTTTAATTGCAACGTTTTAAATAATCTATTAAAAGTGAGGTGGGCCTCATTAAGGGTATCCACAATTACTCCATCAAAATCAAATAAAAAAATAGGTTTGGGGGACATGTCTTTTTTATAATGAATTTATTCTCCTTCTATCTCTCTTAAACGGACACTGGACTCGCTTATTTTCTTGATTACCAGTTGGGCGTTTTCAGCAATAGTTCCTTTAGCAACCAGCCTTAAATTAAATTCCAGGTTTTCTCTGGAAATTGCTTCGCCATGATCAACTACCTTACCCAATTCTATCACCAGCCGGGTAATTTTGTTTAGTTTTTTCTTCTCTGCTTCATCTAAAGCAGTGTCTAAAATGTCTTTGGCGGCTAATAAATCATGCATGGGGTAATTTATAATTTATAATGTATAATTTATAATTATTTTTTTGAGTTTTTGATTATGGTGGTCAGTATTTTTATAATCTCTTCTGATTTTGCTTTTAACATTTCCTTGGAGGAACTTTTAATCTGATTAGTTTTAAAGATAAAAACTCGCCAGTTATCAGTTTCTATAGCTGATTTCCTAGCATTATTCAAATAATTAATAAAGTCTTTCTTTGTAGCAGCGCCCGAACCTTCCGCAATATTACCAGCAATTGAGGTTACGGAACGAATAATTTGATTAATTAGTACTCTGTTTACGGAATTATCTGGTATCTTTTTACACAAATCAAAAATCATTAGTCCAAACGCAAATGACTTTTGCTAAATATCTAAATCTTTATAGTTCTTAAAATTTCTCATTATACATTATAAATTATACATTTTGCATTAATGAGTGGCGCAAGTCATACAGGGATCATAAGCCCGGACCAGCATTTTAATTTTTCTGCGGGAGGCCGGAGAAGAAATATCATTAATATCTGGCAGGAATGCTTCAATGTCTTCCTCTAAATTATTCACAAACTGGGCAGTCGGGGTAATAATGTTCACGTTTTTAAGATAACCCTGCTGGTCAATTTCATAGACATGGAACAGGCTTCCGCGCGGAGCTTCAATTAATCCGATTCCTTTTCCGGATTTTACTCTGTAATCTTTGACTGCGGAAGATCCTTTCATTGCCAAATATTTTTTGATCAGGACTTTTGATTCTTCTAGGCAATGGACCGTTTCAATCATCTGTCCCAGAACGTTATGGAAAGTATTGTAGGATGGAAATTTAATGCCGGTTTTTTTCAGCAAAGCTTTGGCGCCCGGTCTTAGCTTGCTGCGATTTAGATTAAGCCGCGCCAAAGCGCCGACCATATACACTTTTCCTTTTAGTCTGGTCTTTTTAATCAGCTGCCAATCGGAATAATTTTCTTCCACCTCTTTGATGAATTTTTCCTTGGTGATTTTGCGATCAATAGTGGAATTTAGTTGGCCGCCATAAATTGCATATTCGTTCGGATTGCTGGTTGCCACATATTCTGTTTTGCGGGAGAACTTGGGATATTTTAAGGAATGAAATAATTTAGTGAGCTTTTCCCCTATTTTCAGTAATGGATCGATTTGTTCAGAAAGCGCGATCAGTTCCTGTTTTGACGGTTCTTTCATAAACCCGCCTACTGCGGAGTTCATCGGATGAATCGCCCGCCCGCCAATTACTTCAATCAGCTTATTGGCAAAAGCACGGATCTCTAGCGCTTGTTTTGTTTCAATAGGAAAATCTTTTAACAGTTTTAAGCTGTTTGGAAGCTTAAAGTAATCCGGAAGTGTCAGAAAATACAGATGCAGGCTGTGACTCTGGATAAACTGACCCATCATCATTAATTTGCGCAGGACAACTGTTTTTTCGCTCACTTTGATTTTTAAAGCATCTTCAATTGCTTTGATACTCCCTAAATTATGAACTACCGGACAGACTCCGCAGATGCGCGCGGTTATCAATGGCGCCTCCTGGTAGTTACGGCCAACTAAGATTCCTTCAATCAGGCGCGATCCTTCTAAAGTGCGAAAACGCGCCCGGTTGATTTCGCCTCTTTCCAGATCAGTAATCAGGCTGGCGTGCCCCTCAATTTTAGCGATGTGTTTTAGTTTGATTCGTTTGGTCATAATTTTTCAATCGATTCGATTATGCTTTTATCAATTTCCATATATCCAGAACTTATTTTTTTCTTTTCATTTCGATAAGCAACCTCACCTGGAATTCTAATTTCTTTTACTCCCTTTATTCTTTTCGCACCCTTAACATCTTTGATTAGTTTTTTCACATCTCTTTCAAAATCTTTCTTAGAAGAAAAAAGACAAGGATTAATAACTATAAATAGGAATCCTCGTACCCCCTTGGTACTTTTTCCGACTTTAGTACGTACCAAAGGACCAGTGAGTATTTCTAAAGCAAGACCGAGGATATACCCTTTGTATCCTCCAAATGGTAAAACTGCTATCAGTTTATTAGGATCGGTGGTTGGATTTCCATTCTTATCAATTCCCCAGTCCTTTCTTATTTTAGTCCCCAGGGTTTTAGCCATTCTAATATGATAAAAAGCTCGGCTAGAAACGGCCATATCAATTACAAACGGATATTCCTTATTTGGAATACCGATTCCGATCGGATTGGTAGATAGAATTGCTTCCCGCGCGCCGGTTGGTGCCATTAAAGGACCACCTCCGTAATTGAAGCAAAGACCAATCATTTCTTTTCTGGCCGCCACTTCTGCCCAAGTTCCAGGTCTCAAGAAAGCATGAATATTATCACCACCAACCATCGCTATGCCGGTTTTCCTCGCTTTCTTAATGGCTAAATTAATAGCATGATAAGCAACTATTTGTCCGACATCCCGATTGCCTTGAATAAAAGCATAGGCTGGCTTATCTTTAAGAATTTTAAAATGACCCCTTTTCTGCTGTTTGAGTCTTTTATATGCTCTTATAAAACCAAAGACTCCGTGAGAACTTTTTCCCTTCAGCTCTCCCAAAATATATTCAAAAGTAATCGCTTTAGCTTCTTGGGCGGTAAAGCCGATTTTTTTAAGTTTTTTCTTTAAAAGATTTTCGACTTTCTCGATTTGAATTCTCATAGTCTATTTAACCAATCTTCTTGTATGCCATAAATCTGGAAAATGTGATGCAAGGCGCGCTTGCCGATCATTTTCTCCAGTTTTTTATTTAAAGTTTTGATCGCATCATCATAAGCCGGATCTTGAATTAATCCCCGGCAGCCGCGGCAGTAGTAGCGGCTGTTTAAACAGACCGCGTTGCATCCTCCCTGAATTACCGGTCCTAAGCAGGGCTCGCCTTTTTGGAGCAGGCAAGGATTGCCGTTAGTCTGGCATTCGTAGCAGACCGGGCGGTGGGATAAAGCCGGCGTGATTCCTTGAGCTACATCAGTGAAAACTTTCAGGAATTCCTTGTTATCAATCGGGCAGCCGGGAATTACCAAATCCACTTTCACGTAGCGGGAAATAGGGTGAATGTCCGGATTAAACGGCTCCCTTAAATTAGGATACACATATTTAGCCTTTTGTTTTTTATTAACAAAGTTTTTAATTACCGGAACCACTCCTAAAGCGGCACAACTTCCCACCGCCACCATGAAGTCTGATTTCTTGCGCATTTCCTTAAGAACTTTGACATTTTCTTTGGTAAGGCAAGAACCATCCACAAAACAGATGTCATAATGCGATTTTTCTTTCATTTCTTCTAAGAAATGATGTTCCCCTAATTTATAATGGTGCACCAGGGCATTAAAGAATTCGCCGCCTAAATCAAGCATGGCAAAAGAGCATCCTTCACAGCCCGAAAGACTTAAGAAAGCTACGACTGGTTTTTTAGGTTTTGATCTGTTTTTTTTCGTTCTTGATTTTTTCATATCGTTTAACGGAGAAAGGCTCGGGGCCTTGAGCTATGAGCTCAGTGCTCCATGCCCTAAGCTCATAGCCACATTATAATGTTAAATTGGCTAAATCAATTGCCTGCTTGGTATAAAAATCCAAATTTCGAGTTTGGATCGGATCGATTTTTTCGCATACCGCATTCCAATGGAAAGTCACCAAATTTCCCTCTTCTAATTTAGATGGCGCTGATTGACAATTCATAAGATGAGAAATTTCTTTTTGGCAAAAATCTCCTTTCGCTAATTTTCCTTGTTCCAGAACTAAAGGACGATATTGAACTAATAACCGACTAGGCTTAATTTTCATAACTCTACCCCAATTAATACAACAATTATCCATTGTTTCAACGGTGTGCTCAATAGAAAGATGGCCGGTTCTACGAAAGATATTTAAAACGTGAAAAGAATGGTGCGGTTTGGCACCCAAGGGTAGTTTATCATAAAGATAATTTAACGACTTTCTATTTAGTTTTTTGGGTAAGCTCAAGCCGTCATTGAGATAACGGTAAAAATCGTTAGCTGAAATATTTTGTAAGAGACTGTTCCCAATCCAATAAGCCTCCACCACCCTTTGATTAAAAGCGTCCGGTATCCGGTTAGCTTGGGAAATAAAGGTAAGATAGGGTTTAAGCGTTTGAAAATCCACTAGAATTTCTTTTAATCCGGCATCCTGAACATTGGAAGAAATATATTCTTGTAAATTGTTATTTTTATCCGGACCACAGTAGCCTAATTGGTTAGGACTATAGGCGTAGCGGGCGCAGGTGATTAATCCTTCCATAATGATTAGGGGTTAGGTTTTAGGGAATTAGGGGTTAGGTTTTGCCTTCGTTGATTAAATATTAGAGCAAACGTAAATAGGGCAATTCCAATAATTATAATCAAAGATCCGATTGCGTTGTTAAATGACAGCTGATTTTTTCTAAGCAGTTCATCCAGAAAAGTAGTAATCGGAGAAGCGAAAACCAGAACCGAAGTGATTAGAGTGGCCGGCGCTCTTTTTAGGGCATGGTACCAAGTTAAAACAAAGAACAGGAGAATAAATCCCGTAAGCAAAGACCACATCCAGCCAGCTAGGGATACAGAAAGCAGAGTGTCTGCTCTTCCGGTGGCAAGTAGGAATAAAAGCAGGAAAAATACGCCAATCGTCAGCCTGGCCCACGCCACAATGTTAGGATGAATGGTTTTTAGAACCTTTTTGGCAATGATAAATTCTACTGACCAAATGAGCGTAGCGGCAAACACCATCATTTCTCCTGCCCCCCAGCTCCAGGCTTTAGGCCCGACCAAAACATAATTGCCTAAAAATAGGATGCTTAGAGCGCCATACTGATACCAATGGAATTTTTCCTTTAAAAATGGCAGAGCCAGAAGCGCTACCCAGATAAACATGGTTTTATGGATAAACGAAGCGCTGGCCGCAGAAGTAAGGCTTAATCCTTTAAAAAATAGGAGGAAAGGAATGCTACCTCCCACTAATCCGATTAGAGTCAGCTTTAACCAGTCCAGCCTTTTCAGAGATTTTAATTGTTTAAAGTTTTTGAAAAGTAGCAAAACACCTAAAAGTAAGCCAGCGGTAATTAGATTTTTAATCGCAGTATAGACAAAAGGGTCTTTCACTAAAGTTACTCCCCCTTTATTTACAAAATTGGCTATTCCACTGACTAAAGCGGTACCAAAGGCTAACAGAATTCCTTTTTGGATTGTGGGGATAGATTTTAATCGCTCAATCATTGGCTAGTGTTTTTAATATTTTTTTTGCTTCCTGTCCCGATATTTTATTAAGCGCCAGGTTGCCGTAAACCAATACCCAGTCCCCTTTTGTTATTTCGGGAATGGCCGCTGAATTTACCCGAACCTTCCGGCCGTTTATATCTACCGTAGCGGACTGCTTTTCTTTTTTAATCACTTTTCCGGGAATAGAGATGCACATGGTGTTGTTTAGGTTATTAGCTTCTTAGCTTTTTAGGTCTTTATGGTTTTATCTTTCTATTGTTACTAACATGAAGCAATAGAACAATCGAATAATCTAAAACGCGTTAGGCATTTGATTAATTTCCGTAAGGCTGAAAATGGGGCCGTCTTTACACACGTATTTATCACCTACCGCGCAGTGCTCGCATACTCCCACCGCACAATACATTTTTCTCTCTAAGGATAGATAAATGTCCTCTTCCTTAAACCTTTTTTCCAGAAGTTTGGGGATCAAAAACTTGTACATAATAGGAGGGCCACAAGCGGTAACCACGGCATTTTGAGGAACTTTGTGTTTGTCTAAAAGATTATTGACATTGCCGATTTCACCGTGCCAGCGCGGTCCGGCCGAATCCAGAATAATTTGGGCGTCATGAAAGCGGCACCATTTTTTGTACTGGGATTCAAACAGCAGGTTTTCAAAATTCCTTGATCCGTAAAATACCTGCACTTGGTTCTGGCGCCCCCAATCTTTACGGCAGGCTTCGTCAATTAGAGGTTTTAGAGGAATAATTCCCAAACCGCCGGCAATTATCAGCAAGTCTCTTTTTTCAATCTTTTTCATGGGCCAGCCGTTGCCGTAAGGCCCCCTGACCCATAGTACTGACCCGACCGTTTTTTGCTGAATCGCCTTGCTAACTTTCCCCACTCCCCTGACCGTTATCTGAAAAAACTTTTTTTGGTAAGTAGGGGAATTGATTCCTACCGGAATTTCACCAATGCCTGGCAGGCCCACTAAAATAAATTGGCCCGGAATAAATTTGAAAGCGGCCTGCCTCTTGGCATCTTGAAAGCGAAGCGTAAAAGCTCTTGTTTTCGGAGCATCCAGAACAATTCTGGTAATTTTTGCCGGATAACTCTGATATGGGTTCTTCATTGCTGAATTTACAATTTTTAATTCTTAATTTTCATTCAATTTACAATTTTTAATTTCTCAATGACGTGTTTGTAAATTAGTTCATTGTCGTGCCTGAGGCAGATCAGCCTTGGGCTGAAAAATTAATTGTAAATTGCAAAATTAGAAATTGAAAATTATTCACATTATGCTTTTTTAGCCGCTTCCAAAATTTTCCTGATATCGATACCAACTGGACATACTCGGAAACAACGTAAACACCCCACACATCCCAATAGCTGTTCTCTTTCTGGAGTGCGAATAAATTTGTGGATGTAATAATTGCGCAATCTTTCTGCCTTTGTTCTTAGGAAATTCTCTCCGCCGGCTACTGACGCAAAATCCTCATAAAAACAGGAGCTCAACCTTCTTTTCCGAACCCCCGATTGCTTTTTGGATATTTCGCCTCCTTCATCCACTAAATCAAAACAGTAGCAAGTCGGGCAAGCCACAGTGCATTTTCCGCAAAGAATGCATTCTTTGGCAAATTCTTTCCAGAATTTTTTGTTATTAACGACCTTCTTAATTTGTTCTTTCAGCTTTTGCGATTTGGCATCCAGCTTGCCGCCTTCAATCGCCCCCTTAAAATCAATATGTTCGTAATCGGAAAATTTCAGTTTATCTAAAATTTTTTGGCCCAAAGATGATCCCGTGAATATTTTTGGATCTCCATTTTTACAACGGTCAATAAAAATATCAAACTTCAGTCGCTCCAGCACGTTTTCTTCAAAAATACTCAAGAATTTTGGGTCATCCGGAACAATGCATTGGCCGATAATTGCCGTATTCTGCCTCCGATTTTGATAATGGGGGTCCTTAGCAAACATCTGATCAAATAAGAGTAGAGCTTTAAGATCAACAATCGAAATACCGAAAATCGCTTGAGCAAAAGTTTGTTTTATAGGATTTTTGATAAAATCAAAAAGAACTTCTTCATGAGGAAGCAGAAATTGTTTGAAAGAGTTTTTGGGAAGCTGCAAAGATGAGGAAACATCTTCTACTGCGTTTATCTTTTGGAACAACAACTCGCCCTCCTTTTCTACCGGAGCAATGACCGCATACTCTTTTAGGAGAAAATCGATTAACTTAGCAGTCGTAAATTTAGCCATGTTGACATTATTATAACCTTTTTAAAAAAAATGATAAAGTGCTTGTGAGAAGCGGCGATTCATTATAAAATGAAAAATATAGAATGATGAGTGATATCTTAACTAACTATTATTCATTCATAATTCTTAATCTGAATAATGAGCGAAAAACAAACCAAATTTTTTTGGAAAATATTCAACAACAACGAGATCCTGCTTCAGAAAATTGCGGACCGTTTTCCCGATTCAGTAACGCCCAATTTTCTTACTTTCATCCGAATTTTAATGACCATTCCTATTATTCTGGCGGCTGAAGAAAAGCGTTATCTCTTAGCCGCTCTGCTTTTTTTAATTGCCTACTTTTTTGATTTAATTGACGGCCCGTTAGCGCGAATAAAAAACCGGGTTACTGAATTTGGAAAAATTTTTGATCCAGCCGCCGATAAGATTGTATTTCTGTCAGTACTCTATGTAGTAGGGAAAAGAACTCTGCCTTCTCTTTTGATATTTGTTATTTTTTCATTGGAATTCTTACTTGTATCTCTGCCGATTATCTTTAAGCCGATCGCCACCCACTTAGGCCTGGTGGCGGAGTTAGGTGCCAATATTTACGGAAAAATAAAAATGTTTTTCCAGACGCTGGGGATCATAACCCTTTTTATTCTTTTGATTTTTAAGGCTGATGTTTTAGCGGTAGTAATTATTTTTATCATCGCTTCTTTTTTTAGTGCCTTAAGTATCCTCGCTCATGTCTTTTCTGTTAAAAAGAAAAAAAACCTTTCTTAAAGGCTTTCCCGATTTTGATTATCATGCCCCTCAGCTAAGGGGTTTTATTAATTTACGTTTAAATTAAGACTCGTATTATTAAAATTGCCGCTACTATTCTGATTTAGGTTTTGGTTTTCACTCTTGGGCATTACAATTCCTCTTCCTTGGGCCGCCGGATCATTTTTTAAATCGGTAGTGATTAAAGGGCTACTTGCTTCGACATCGTGATTAGTAAAGCTGTCGCGGGCCGATAAGGCGCTTTCGTTGACTAAGACCATCAACTTGCCTTCCTGTTTAAAGGTCGGGGTAATGCTTACTTCGAAATTCGCATCCGCTGTCGGAAAAAGCTGGCCGGTGTTGGCAGAGAGACGATTAACCTTCCAAGTTACCTTTCTGGTAGCAGCGTCAAAAGTCACTGCTTCTCCGGTACTGCTGGTAGCGTGGCCGGTCCAAAAAGCATCTTTTGGTAAAACAGAAGTAACCTCTACATTTTCTAAATCATTGTAAAGATTAGTAATCGACCAGAAAATCCGGTAGCTGGTCGTTTCTCCTACCTCCGGCGGCAAGGGGCCAGAACCTAATTTCTCAAATTCTTCCGAATAATAGTGGCCTTCCGCTTCTAGATTCACTTTACTATTAACTTTTACCGCTACATGGTTGCTCTCACTCAGTTTTTCAAAATCCACTGTCGTATCTTCTGACTCGGCGGCCGCCACCTTGATATAGTTATCTATCGAAAAATTACGATCAGTTTCATCAAGTGGTGAGATAACGGAAAGAGTGGGAATGCGGAAAGTGAATTCTCCTTCCGCTTGAGGAACGACAGTGGAAAGTTCTTGAATCTGTGGCGCTCCCCAAGAAATGCTTTTTTCTTCAATCATGCCACTCTGAGGATCCTCCACTTTGGATAAATTTAGAATGTCGGTTTCGGAAACAAATTGGGCCGTAAGCACAACCCCTCTTAATTCCAAATCGCTGGCATTTTTATAATTAATTTTATATTCCAAAGTATCTCCTAAGTCGACCGCCACTTCCTGATTGTTTCCGTTGATAGTTAACTGCAGATTTAGTTCCGGTTTAACTAAAAATACAATGGCTGATTTTTCGGTTTGCAGTCTAAATTCACCATTATCCATCATTAATCCTAATTGGAACAAAATTTCTTTAGTATCACCGGGATTTCCCTGAAAAATCCCTTTCAGCTTTATTGTGTTTTCTTCATTGGCGGCCAACTCTTCCACCAACCAGGTTTGACCATCTTCTTGTATCGCAGGATCTGCTTCCTTAAGACTAAAGCCATCCGGAAAAGTGGCTATGATTTTTAAATTAGACAAGGGCAGTTTAGAGTTGTTTTTGAATTTCACATTTATCTCCGTCTCTTGACCACTGACAATCCTAATTGGAGCCACTAATGATAGATCAATTATTGAGGAGGTAATTTCTAGCGAGTGTGAAGCCTTGGTTTCAAAAACGGAATTAAAATTAGAAGGGGTGTAATCTAGCGAGGTCAAAAAAGTTCTGGTGGAATCAAGATCGCCAATGATTTGACCGGATATCTTAATTCTTCCGCCGGCCCCGCTGTCGATCCTGCCTATTTTCCAATAAGTATTAGCTTCGTTTTGAGCTTGGGGTTCAGAATGAGAGAAGTAAAATCCATCGGGATAAAGAATGGTTAAATCCGCATCTTTTATCGCCGCATTGTCTTTATTAAGATAAGTTATTTCTAATTCAATTTCCTGGCCCGAATCAACCGTTTTAGGTGCAGTAATGGTTAATTCAATGCTTTCTCCCTTTTTTCCCTGGCCTCGGTTGAAAATAAAAAATCCCGCGATACTGGCAGCGGCAAACATTACTAATAAAATAACCAGTAAAGTAAAAAACAGTCTTTTCTTGCTGAATTTTCTCCGATCCATCCTGGTCATATCAATCTCTTGACGGTGATCCTGACGATAAATAGAAACTAAGGTGTTGGCTTCGTTTTCTGATTTGGTTTTCTCTTGAGAATTACTTTTTCCGGGATCGGGATCTTTACTTGTTTTTTTACCAGCTGCGACCGGTATTTTTTTAACTTTCTTTTCAGTCATTTTTTAGCTTCTTAGCTTATTAGGATCCAGCTTCTTAGCTTCATGGTTTCTTGTGGCTTGATTGTTCTATTGTTACTAGCAGAGTTTAACAATAAAGCAATTGAGCAATGAAACAATCTCACATTTCACCTCACACCAAATCTTCAATCATCTTCGCGGACTTAATTTCCCTTTCGCTAACCGCCTGCAGTATCTTATTAACCACTTCCCTTATTTCCCCGAATATTAAATCATCCAAATTATTAATTTTGAGAGAAGAAAATCTTTCCTGACTCATGAGCCGCAGTACCTTTAAAGTGGTAGGAGAAATAGTTTCTAAATTATCTTCATTTTTTCGACAGGCGGGACAAATAATGCTTAGCTGAGAATAGCTGATAAAATTCTGTTCTTCTTTTATTCCCCTCTGGCAATAGAAACAGTTTTTAAAAGACGGCTGAAATCCCTGCAATGATAAAAGTCTGAGTAAAAAGGATAAAACAATTAAAACCTGCCTTTTAAAATCATCTTCCCTTTTTTGATTATAATGATCTAATGCTGAATAAGCTTCCTTAATCAGATCAAAAGTTTGTTGATCCGTTTGATGAAGACGAGTTAAATGATCAACGCTTTCATTGAAATAGGTAGCCAGGGCAATTCTTTCAAAATTGGATTTAAGGTGTTCAAAATTCTTTAAGATAGTGCTTCCCGTAACTCGATCGTGGTACTTCCCTTGAGCCACCATCAAATCAACTAAGGCAAAAGGTTCTAAATGTCCCGCCAGTTTACTCTGAATTTTTCTCGTTCCTCTGGCCACTACTTCTATTTTTCCTTCTTTTTCGGAATAGATCGTCAAGAGCTTATCATATTCTTTAAAATCCTGACGTTTTAAGATAAAAGCGGAAGAATGATGAGTGAACATAGCGGCTATAATTTTTCAATGCCAATTTTGACTTTCTTTCCCTCTATTTTAATTTCCTTTTCCTCTCGCTCTTTGTCTTTCTTTCGGTCGGCGCGGATCGAATCAGCGATTGTTTCTTTTTTAATTGAATCTTTAAAGAATACGAAAAATTTATCAAGATAGGGATCTTCGGTTTGGTAATAAATAATGATTTTATCTTCTATGATTAATCCTGCCTGCTTTCTTAAACTATTGATTTGACGGATTATCTCGCGAGAAATCCCCTCTTCTTTCAACTGATCAGTTAGGGTTAAATCTAATCCGATCTTTAGCTCTCCTTCTTCTTTATGAATCCAATCAACTCCTTGAGGAAGACGATCAATTTTGTTCACTTCTTTGACGTTTAATTCCTCGCGGAGAATTGCGGCGTACTCTTCTTTAAATTCAGGGTAAGCTACCACTAATTGACTAAGGGGTTGCCGCACTTTTATTTTTGCTTCTGATCGGGCAGCGTGAGCCAATTCCGCAATCTGTCTTATTAACTCCATGTCTTTTATCAAGCCTTGATCAATAGGAGATTTATCCTGCACCGGCCAATCTTCTAAATGCACCGATTCCTGCCAGGGTTTTTGAACTTTACCGGTAATTGCTTTTAATTCCTGATAAAGAGCTTCCGCTAAGAAAGGGGCGAAGGGAGCCATTATTTTAGCTAAAGTAATCAGGACTTCCCAAAGAGTATTTAAGGCCGCGGTGCGATCATGAGAATCATTCTCTTGCTTAAATCTTTCGCGGGATCTCCTTAAATACCAATTGGATAAATATTGTATAAATTTTTCTATTTTCCGACCCGCTTCAGTAACATGGTAGCGATCCAAAGCCTCTGCCACTTCTCGGACCAGCAAATGGAGTTCGGAAATAACCCAATGATCTAAAATATGTCTGGAAATCAACGCTTCTTGGGAAAATTTATCTCCCGCAAAGGTCTGGAAAAACAGAAATACATTCCAAAGAGTTAAGAACTGTTTCTTTACTACTTCCTCAACTCCCTTTTGATCAAAATTCTTGGAATCACCGGGCTGGTTCATCGTATAAAGATACCACCGCAGGGAATCGGACCCCAAGGTGTCAAAAATCGTCCAGGGATCAATTATATTGCCGCGGGACTTGCTCATTTTTTGTCCATTTTTATCCAAAATTAATCCTAAACAAATAACATTGCGGTAAGGGGTGCCCTTTTTTAATAAGGTGGCTATGGCCAAAAGAGTATAAAACCAGCCCCGGGTTTGATCAATTGCTTCTGAAATATAATCCGCTGGAAAAAATTCTTCCTGGTCGATCTTGGCTTCGTTCTCAAAAGGATAATGCCACTGAGCAAAAGGCATTGAACCCGAATCAAACCAGGCATCCAGCACTTCTGGCACTCTCTTCATCACTCCTTGGCATTTTTCACACTGAAAAGTAATTTCATCAATAAAAGGACGATGGGGATCAAAGTTTTTAGTAATTTTATTCTGGGAATATTTCGCCAATTCTTTAAAGGACCCGATGCATCTTTGGAAATGACATTTTTGACAACGCCAAACCGGCAAGGGAGTTCCCCAATAACGTTCCCTTGATAAGGCCCAGTCCTTCACCTCGTTCAACCATTCTCCAAAGCGACCCTCCTTAATATAATCGGGAACCCAATTAATTTCTTGATTATTGCTAATTAATCGCTCTTTTACCGCCGTGACCTTTATAAACCAAGAGGTTTTGGCATAATAAAGCAGGGGGGAGTCACAGCGCCAACAAAAAGGATAGGTATGGCGGATGGTTCCGGCATGATAAAGCAATTTTCTTTCTTTTAAGTCGCTCACAATCCGGGGGTCAGCATCTTTAACAAACAAGCCGGCGAAAGGTTTTGCTTCTTTGATGAATTTTCCTTCTAAATTCACCAAGTGCTGTTTAGGCAAACCGACTTTTGTCCCTAATTCAAAATCTTCTGCTCCGTACATTACCGCAATATGGACAATTCCTGTTCCTTCTTCAGTAGAAACAAAATCGGCCGGCAGTACGTAATGGGCTTTTTCTTTGTATTTAACAAACTGGTAAAGAGGTTCAAATTCTAACCCTACTAATTTCTTGCCTTTTAATTTTTTGATAACATTGTATCTTCCTCTTAAAACCTCTAAGCGTGATTCGGCTAAGATTAGAATCTGCTTTTTGTGTTCTACTTTGACATAATCCACATTTTCTCCTACCGCTAAAGCTACGTTAGCCGGCAAGGTCCAAGGAGTAGTGGTCCATACCAGAAAAAATTCTTCTTTTTTGGAATCCTTTATTTTGAATTTAATGTAAATGGATGGATCTTCGGTATCTTCTTGGTACCCTAAAGCCAGCTCGTGAGAAGAAAGAGAGGTGCCGCAACGAGCACAATAAGGCACTACCTTATAGTCCTGATACAAAAAATCTTTATCCCAAATCTGTTTAATAATCCACCAGAGCGTTTCAATATAATCACTTTGGTAGGTGATGTAAGGATGCTGAAGATCAATCCAGAATCCCAACCGCTCAGTTAATTTCTCCCAATCGTCTTTATATTTCCAAACGCTTTCTTTGCATTTTTGATTGAATTTTTCTATTCCGTATTTTTCAATATCCGGCTTTCCCGAGATGCCCAGCGCTTTTTCGATTTCCAGCTCCACCGGCAGACCTTGGGTATCCCAGCCCGCTTTACGGTCAACCCGAAAACCCCGCATGGTTTTATAACGGGGAATCAGGTCTTTAAAGGCTCGCGCCAACACATGATGGATACCCGGCTTGCCGTTGGCCGTTGGTGGACCTTCAAAAAAAATAAAATGCTTATCTTTGTTCTTGGCTAAGCTTTTTTCAAATATTTTGTTCTTTTTCCAAAATGAAAGAATTTCCTGTTCTTGTTTAGGGAAATCTGGCTGGATAGAATGATTTCGCTCTTTGTTTTTATTCATATCTACTTTTTTGATCAACGTTATTATACAAGAAAATTAGGTTAAAGACAAGATAATAAAAAAACCTACTGACAATGTTGCCAGCAGGCCGTTGAAGATTATTCCGACTACAGAACGTTAAAACGCATCAGCGCTTCTTCCGTTTCCGGGTCACATCGGAACAATGAATCAGAATCAACTCCAATTGAACCACTACCAGCGTAGGAGGTGAAAATTCTAGTCATCATAATCCTCTTCATAATCATCATCATCATCGTAATAATCGTGGAAATGTTTTTCACATTCCCCGCAAGAGTAAACAGGGTTATTACAACCAGGATACGAACATGTTGTTCCCTCGTTATAAATTTTTTTCGGACTGCCCATTCCTTGCCTCCTTCCTTCTTTACGTTCCTTTTCTTCTCTCATCTTTCTTTTTTCATATTCCAATTCCTTTTCTAATCTTTTTATTTCTTCATCCAGTTTTTTCTGCTCATAGCTTGAAAGTTTTTTCTTTGGTTTTAAATTAGTTACTAAAAGAAGAGTTACAAAAAAAAGAAAACAACAGCAAGGAAAATATACTTTAAAACAACATCACTTATTGAGTCCATCAGTCTCAACCTCCCTTTTTAAAGGTTTTTAAAAGAGCGGAAATTAGTAATTTAGAATATCAAATTCCTATATTAAGTCAAGTCATTGAGTTCTTTTGGATCAGGTTAAGATGCTATTTATCAGCTTTTCTATTTTTTGGGGATTGATCGGCAAAAACACTGTTTTTAAAGAATGCTTCTGGCCTTTGAGTATCTTAATCCTATTCTGGGAAATGTCAAAAGTATCAGCCAGTAATTCAATAAGTTCCTTATTCGCTTTTCCTTTATCCGGAGATGTCCGAATTCTTACTTTTAAAAAATCGCCTTGGTGGAACTCTAACGTGGAAAGAGTCCACAAAACAATTGATGACGAATATTACCTTAATTCTTACAAGGTATGGAGCAATATCTACCAATGGCTGCATTACTACAATTTTGAAAGAATCCATCTATTATTAAATGGCCTCACTCCCAAGGAAAAACTATTCCAAAGTGTTACCTCTGACTGTCAACTGTACATATCTTCTGGAATTTCTGGAATTTAAAAATCCAATCAGGTGGGGCTTGGCTTACTCTTGCCAAATAGTATCCAAATATGATATAAAAGCGGTGGCTATTATGAATGTTTTAAGAATACTTTCTAAGCATACAAAAATCTTCCTGGAAGGATTTTTTGCAGTGGCTATTACTATCCAGATTCCTCTAATTTTTTCAAGTGCCTGGCCCATGTTCATGCATGATGCTCAACACACCAGCCAAAGTCCCTTTGCTACCCGCCAACAACCACATCTTGAGTGGAGTGTGCCACTTTCTCTCTCACCAACCTCTGCTTCGGTCATTGGAGCGCGAGGTATTATTTATATTGGCTCTCTGGATAACAATCTGTATGCGATTGATCCCCGGGGAGCTATCCTCTGGAGTTTTGTTACCAATGGGCCTATTATTTCCAGTTCAGCCGTAGATTCAGAGGGAAACATTTATGTTGGTTCGTCTGATCATTTTTTATATGCTGTGCAAAGCAATGGAACTTTATTGTGGAACTATGACCTCGGTACTTCTACTAATAGTTCACCTACCATTATTCTCGGTAATCAATCTCCTGATACTATCTATACTGCTTCTCAAAATGGGACACTGTATGCTTTTTCGGCTGATGGATTTCTCTTATGGTCTACTGATCCTCTTCAATATGGTATAGATTTTTCTTCACCAGCCATTACTTCTCAACAATTAATTGCCATTGGTTCGCTTGGCAATCCAGTAGCCTGGTCTTCAGGAAAACTGCACCTTCATAATCCAGACGGAACTTTCCATTGTAGCTATGATACCGGCTTTTATCAGGGTAATGGAATTCGGAGCTCAGTCAGTATTACGGAAAGTGATAATATTCTTTTTGGCACAAAGGATAATTTGGGATGGGGACCTGGTGTTTTCTATGTTGTGGATCAAGACTGTAATTTGATTTGCCACACTTCAGATCTAAACCATCACCAAAGCTCACCAGCTATTGCCAATAATCAAACCATCTACTTAGGTACTAACCAAGGATTATTGGCGCTTAATGAAACGTGCCAAATACTTTGGACCGCTCCTACGGAAAGCATCTCTATATCTAGTCCTGCCATTGATAGAAATGGAACAATTTTAGTCGGTTCTGATTCTGGCTATTTATTTGCTCTTTATCCTAACGGAACTATCAAATGGCAATACTACCTTGGTGAACCACTGGGTTCTCCAATAATTGGACCAAGGGGTCAAATATATGTTGCTTCAGCCAATAACCTGTATGCTTTTAGAGGTCCCTTGATTCCTGAGGCTGTGATGTATTAAATCGGCCGAGGGTATGAAGGATAACCCCTGAAATACAGTATTAAAACACCCCAGAGCGTCTAAAGACAACCCTGGGGTAAAAAACTGTGTGCGGTGCGAACATCTGGAGGTTGATAACCGGGTCGGTTATCGATTAATCTCGCTTTTTTGTTGCGTTTATTCCACATGTCGCGCGCCTTAGGCGCACTATGGCAGCCACACACTTCTACCATTCCATGTGGTCATGACCTAGGATTGGTGTCAGGCAACGAACCTCCAAGAAGGATGTGACATAGGCAAATACCTCCAATGTCCATCACGAAAGAGATGAAAAGGATCAAGGTCCAGTAAACTCTAACTGGACAAATTCAGTATACCTTACTTTTTTATTTTAACAAACAATATCCGAATAAATTCTAATTAGATAAAAGTAATTTGCTGTCTAAATATTATTTTAGGGTCTTGCCTAGCAAATTTATGATAAAATGCTAGGGAAGGCCTATGAAATATAGTAAATTAAGTACTTTCAATATTAAAAAGATTTTACGGTGTTTTTGCGATGAATTAACCTCTTTACAAACAG
>Ga0210051_1001698_pt1 | contig 22324 bp, 20 predicted proteins | sample CryGey092014_all_FD_185464 | JGI IMG/M metagenome (GOLD analysis project Ga0210051, IMG submission 185464) | Groundwater microbial communities from aquifer - Crystal Geyser CG23_combo_of_CG06-09_8/20/14_all (SPAdes) (version 2) | ecosystem: Environmental > Aquatic > Deep subsurface > Groundwater... | reverse complement strand
CGTAATCCTCATTTTGGACTCCGCCCAACAAAGCCAGGCGGTAGTTCCCCCAATCGTGATAACCGCGTAGGGCAAACTGACCGAGATGACACTGGCCATGGCCACTGGGAGATTCCCAGTAGTTGCCTTTGTAGCCAACGCCGAGAAGATTGAAGCTCTCCTCATCTCCCCACGCCCACGGGTAAAGAATTAAATTTCCGTGAGCGCTGTTCTTGTTTCCATCGGGGTCAAAGACAACTTTCGCCCCGATAAAGGAGTCCACGCGGGAAACTCCGGCCCACTTACTCATTTTTTTGTCGATCTCATCCGCGAAAGCGGACGAAACCACCATGATGGAGATCAGAATTATTGTAATTGTTATCCATCTCTTTTTCATACATCTCCTCCTTTTTCTTTTTATCTTGTCAAATTTTTTGTTAAATAGTTTATCTCCTCTTGGCACTCCGCCAGATAAGGAGCTAAGGCCTGCGCGGATTGATAACCCGAGACTTTCGCCTCGAAGAAATTTCCGCTCAAGCTATTATCAAACGCCGCGAGGGTCCAGACAATCAACATCCGGAGCAACTCGCACGGCGGACATGCCACCGAAACAACACTGATGTTCGGCAGTCCGCCTTTTTCCACACCCCGCCTCATATAGCTTGAGTTATTACTCAAGCCGATGAGGGCACCCAGCTCTTCCTCACCCGCCTCCGTTGATACTAGTTTCCCTTTGACATAGTAGTCATTGGGAAATATCTTCCGGAGATCAGTTAGAAACATCTTTCCGTTTTCGGTATTGGGAGAAATGTCAACTAACATTTCTTCCTTTACCTCTGACGGATTTTTTTCGAAGAAAGTTTTTTGGTATTCCGTGCTTTCCTCGAATTTTTTTAGATTAAACTCTACCATATTTCCCGAAAGGGTGAGCGCGAACTTTCCGCTTCCGGAGATAATGACAACATTTTTTCCTAATACCTCTGTCTTGGTTTTCCCTTGAGCTACCACAAAGAGGTGTGTTCCAAATTTTGTGATAATCGCGGGAAAAATTTCATTTCCGACATACGCCCGCCACACCTTACGGACCAGAAATTTTTCTACCTCCTTTCCGTCTTTTTCAGTGACGGTATACATTCCCAATCCATCACCAATCCAATAGGATCGGTAGATTGGAATAACGATCGCCGTCATTGATTCCTGGGCCTGATTAATACCCACGAAATCAAGCGGAATGGCCGAGGCTTCATAAATCTCTTCCACTCCGTCTCCAGCCGTTTTTTGGATGGGCGTGAGTGGCTTTTCTTCCACAGGCTTTTCAGCTACTTTTTCCTCTTCTTGTTGCGGAGAAGTAGCCGGAAGCGCAACCGGCGTTTCCGGAATTAGTCGGGGCAAATCCCCAATCCGGAAGAAAATTTCCCTACCTTGATTTATGAGACGGTATAAAACAAAATCTCCCGTCGCATATTTCTCGGCTTGGAATTTATATTCTCCCGGCCAATTCATTTTGACATTAGTTTCCACTTTATCCTCGCGGACAAGAGCGGAAACGACCAACCCTTTTTGAATATCGATTTTTTCCGAGAAACTTTTCCGCTCCACTAATCTTGCTAGTGAAGCTGTAGCTTCTTCCGGAAAACCGATTTTTTCTAACTTTTCCTCAACTCCCGCCAGAGCGGAAGAGAGAAAGCAAAAGAAGAATGCAATAATAACCATTACTGAAATTTTTTTCATCTATCCCTCCTTATATAATATACTTTTTTGATTTATTTTATTTATTAAATTGACAACGAACAGAGAAAAAAATCTTAAAATTAAAGATGTTTTTCTCTGTTTATTATTAAATTTCTCTATGAGTTTTTGAGGCTTAGAATGAGTAAAATTTTAACTTTGAATACTAGCATAATCAGATAATTTTGTCAAATTAATGCGCCTACATTCTACCCACAAGTGCAACATCTTCTTAAAAAAGACATCCCGGTCGGTATAATGGATAATACTCAACTATTATCATTAACCGACAACGAGATGTCCTACAAACATATTACCGCCTCCCAGCGAAACGAGCTATCCGCCTTGCTGCGAGTAAAAACTAAACAAAAAGAGATAGCCAAACTACTCAGGAAAAATCGAACAACTATTTGGCGAGAGAAAAACAGAAACAAGGAGCCAAATGAAAAATACCATGCTGGCCTGGCCAAAGAAAAAACCAACCAAAGACAAATTACAACGCATAGGCAACAAAGAAAAATTGAACATAACACATGGCTGCGAAATTACATCATTAAAAAAATCAAGAAGCGCTGGTCGCCGGAACAGATTGCCGGTCGAATTAAAAAGCGATGGAAACATGACAAGAGCCGGCATATCGGCAAAGACAGTATCTACAAATATATCCATAAGCGCAGAAAAGACTTGGTAAAATATCTGCGCTGCCAGAAAGGCAAATACCGGCGAAGATATGGCACCAAAATCCGCGAAAAACAAAGGGAAGAAGCCAAGAAGAAGCGCATCGATAAAAGACCCGCTATCGTGGAAAAGAAAGACCGGATTGGAGATTGGGAGGGCGATACTATTTTAGGCAAAGATAAAAATCATATCCTCACACACACGGAAAGAAAAAGCGGATTGTTGCTGGCAGACAAATTAAATGCAGTTACCGCAGAAGAAACAAAAAAGAAAACCATCGCCAGATTTAAAGGCATCCCCAAAAAGAAAAAGCACACGGTGACTTATGATAACGGATCAACATTTGCAGAATATGAATTAACGGAAAGAGAAACTGGCCTGAAAGTTTTCTTCGCCTACCCGTATCATTCCTGGGAACGAGGCTGCAATGAAAACGCCAATGGACTGCTTAGGCAATATTTCCCCAAACAAATGAGTTTTGCTAATGTAAAACAAGAGGAAATTGATTGGGCGGTAAATGAAATTAATAACCGACCCAGAAAAAGGTTGGGTTATCTAACTCCTTATGAAGTATTTTATGAAAAAAATGTTACAATTTGAAAAAGACGATGTTGCACTTCAGAATAGAATCCTAGAGCTGGACCTTGATTTTCTGTTCCTGATCGTTCCGGATGACGGTCAGTTCGATATTGTCCCCTTTTTTGTATTGATACAGCAGATCGGGTAAAGTTTTTTCCTGATTGATTTCTTGTTCGTTGATAGCGGTAATTAAATCCCCTATTTTAAGCCCGGCTTTTTGCGCCGGCGAATTGGCGATAACAGCCAAGCCTTGCTGGCCGGAAGCGGAATAAATCAACGCCCCGTTTCCCCGCGGAACTTTATTCAAGGCGAAGTAAGTTTTAGCGGCTGGTAAAAAATAAATTCCCAGATAAGGAGCGGATTCCAAATCTTTGCGGATAGCCCTGTCTAAAATGACTTTGACTTTATTGGAAGGAATCTGAAAAAAATTCTTGCCGGAACCGTTTTCCGATGATCCGACAATGCCGATGACTTGGCCCAAATAATCCACGATCGGCCCGCCGACATAAGCTTCGCCGTCAAAAAGGCTGGTTCTGAAAAGACCTTCCAGTTTTTCAGAAGAAGCCAGCGCGTTGCCCGACAAACTGGCTTGGGCGTCAAAACCGCCCAAGATATTGGCAAAATAAAAATTGGAATAATCCGGCGTATTGTTGCCGACCGCCACTATTTTTTCTCCGATTTTGGTGTCCGCGGAATTGGCAAAAGAAATGGTCGGCAGATTATTGGCTTCGATCTTCAAAAAAGCCAGCTGGCTGTAATTATCAATTCCTAAAAGTTCCGCGTCTTTGACAGTGCCGTCAGACAGCATAATTTTATATCGGGCATCCTGGCTTAAAATGACTGACACGTAAGTCATAATTATTCCGTCGCTGGTAACGATAGTGCCGGTTCCGTTTTTCATCAAAGGAGCGGGGTTGGTTTTTTTGTCTTTGGAATTTTCGGCGTAAGAAATAACATTAACCATGGAAGAAGAAACCTGATTGATGATCTTTTCAATGGAAAATTCTTCCTTAACCACCACCTGTTCGGTCTTATTGATAATCGTCACGTTTTGCGAGGCTTTTTTTAAAAATTCGTATTTGGAAAAAAGAGTGGTGGCGCTCAAATAAGGAAAAAGGAAATGTTCAGCCAGTATTCCGCCTAATCCTCCCAAAAAAATTATTATCAAGCCCAAAAATATTTTTTTCACCCCGTTAGAGATTTACTAATCCTAATTTTAGTAATAGTAAATTTTATATAAATAAAAATTTTATACCCCGGTTTCCGGAACTTGTCAAATTTTTAACGGGATACATGATTTTAAGTTTTAAATTATCGGCAGCCATTTGGAAGTCATAAGCATAAAAGCGATCAGGAGAGAGAGAAAAATCAGATTAACAACCACCTTTTTCCTGTTTAAAATATTGAGAAAATGGCTGCGGATCAAATTCCAAAGTATGTAGTAAAGTATAAGAGCAATGATTCCCGTAGTCAAATAGCCGAAAGGCCAGAAATTCATAGTCCAGATTAATTCGGACATAATGAGCGCCAGAATCAAGCTGTAAATTAAAACTGTTTTTTTATTATTCTGAATCAGAAAAAAGTAAGTCAGACTGGTTAAAAAAGTTACCAAAAAATAAACCAGCATTAAAACATAAATCGGAACAAGAAAATTAAGATAAATTCCATAAAAACTGGAAAAAGAGAAAAAAACGGTGGTGATTATTATGGTCGCCAGCATAGCCAAGGCGGTCTGATCTTTGGCATAAAGCCCCAGCCGATTTATTCCGTAAAGCCCCAGATAATAAATCCCAAAAGAAAGAAAAATGAAAATCTGCTCTTCCAGATTAAGCGAGATCAGATACAGTAATCCGACGCAGGAAAGAACGAAAAAAAAAGGAATGACGGAAAAAATCCATTTTTTCCCCATAGTTATTCCCGTCCAAACGGAAAAAACTAAAATTATTCCCAAAATCCAAAAAACCCGGTAAGGGAAGAAAACGATTGCTTCCAGTGACAAGAGGAAAAAAAAACTGAATAATAAGGGACGGATTTTAATAAACATAATATTAGAAGTGAGAGGTGAGAAGGGGAAATTATTTTTTTTCGGCTAATTTTAATTTAATTTCTTTTTCGTTTCCTTTATGCCAAATTTTTAAATTAATTTCTTCCCCCACTTCATATTTGGCAATCAAGCCAGTCAGGGAGTTTTTATCGTCAATTTTAACCCCGTTGATTTCCAAAATAATATCATTTTCCACGATGCCCGCCAAATCGGCCGGGGAACCCGGAATTACGGCTAAATCAGAAACACGTTCTCCGCGGACGACTAAAACCCCAAAAGCGTAGGGCAAATCGTTGTTTTTTTGAATGTTTTCATTTAGTGGCAAATAGCGGACGCCCAGATAAGGAGTAATGATGCGACCCGTGGATTTCACCTGATCCACGGCTTTTTTGATATCATTGGAGGGAATGGCAAATCCAATATTTTGCGCTCCTTGAGCGATAGCCACATTCACTCCGATGACTTCTCCGTTAATATTAAGCAACGGTCCGCCGGAATTTCCCGGATTGATAGCCGCGTCTGTTTGGATGATGTCGTTTAATTTTTCCGGCTGGCCAAAATTAGATCCGGAAGCGGTAATATTTCTTTTTAATCCGGAAATGATTCCGCGGCTTACGGTATTGGAAAATTCACCCAGGGAATTTCCGATCGCAATGACAGTTTGGCCGATTTTTAGCGAATCCGAACTGCCTAATTCCAAGACAGGAAAATCCCGGCCGTCAATTTTTATAATAGCGATATCCTGATTGGGATCAAGAGCTAAGACTTTCGCGGGATATTCCTTATTGTCATTGGTAATGACCGTGTAGTCGGCGCCGGCATCGGAAACAACATGTTTATTAGTAACAATCATTCCGTCCGCGGTGATAAGAAATCCCGTTCCGCCTCCGATTTTTTGTTTTTCCGGAACAGCGGTATCGGAATCGGAATCAGTGCCTTCATTGAAAAACGGAAAGAGATTGCCAAAAGGAGAAGAAAAAAAATCTTGAACTTTGGGAACATCTTTGGAAACGATAATACTGACGACGGAAGGCGTGCTTTTATCGACAACTTCAATTACGGCAGAATCTTCTTCAACTACTCTTTGCTTGATAACGCCAGGTTCGGTTGTTTTTTTCTCCCAGGAGATAAAAGGATATTGGCGGGAAAACTGCCAGCCGGTTTTTTGATAAAAAGTGGCTCCCAAAAAGCCGAAAACGGCTCCAAAAAAAACTGAAATTAAAACCGATAGCGTTAAAATCAAAATAAACCAAAAATTTAAACTCTTGTTTGTATGAGTGGTTTCCATACATTTATAATTAAATTTTTTATTTTTCCAAAGAGATGGCTTTAACCGGACAGCTGTCAACCGCCTCCTGGCAATTGCAATTAACACATTCTTCGGCAATAACCTTGGATTTTCCTTCCCGAATTTGAAAAACTTGAGGACAAAGCGATTCGCAGGTTCCGCAACCGATGCAAAGTTCTTCATTGACTTTAGGTTTGGACATAATATTTTTTTCCGTTTAAACAAGCAGAGATTGCGTATGACTGCCGTATTTAACGGAAGATAATTAAAAAATTATTAAAGACTTTATCAAGTCAGCCGTTTTTTCAGAGGGAAATTGATTTTAAAACAAAATGGAAATGTCTTCGGGAAAATTATTTCTCAAATATTCTTCAAAATCACGCAAGGAAGGATCCCGGAATTCCACCATCTGCTTTTCCTTATCCCAATAAAAATCTTTAAGCAAGATTTGAATTGAAAAATTTTTCTCCTGATTGAAAAACCAGTCGGAAAAAGAGGGAGTTCTCACAAAAATTTGCCTGATGTTGAATTCTTCCGCGTCTTCTTCGATTTTTTTATCGATTAATTGAATAATGTGGAATCCCAGCGGACTTTCGATTATTGCGCTGGTTTCGCCTTTTTCCAGGCTTAAACAAGTGAGAGCTATTTCCGGTATCATTTGGTTGGCGGCAAACCAACCCAATTCCCCGCCATTTTTGGCGCTCTCCCCTTCGGAATATTCAGCCGCCACTTCTTTAAAAGTTTTCTTCCGGGACAGATCTTCTTGGGCTTTTTTTATTTTGCTTTTGGCTGATAAAAAATCCCCGCCTTCTTCCTTGACGGCTTCTTCCAGTTTTTTTCTCAAAACATCCGGTTTGATTACTCTCTCTTTCAGTTCTGGAACGCTCCAACCATAAAGTTGGCTGAGTTTTTCCAACTCGCCTTCTCCTTCTTGATTGAATAATTGCGATTGGCTTTTTATTTTTTCAATTTCTTGAGAAACTGTGGCATCAGTCGCCTCAACACCCCTTTTTTTGGCTAAAATTTCTATGATTCGATTTTCAATCAGTTTGTTCAGTAAATATTTTTCCTTTATTTTAAGCCTTTTTTTACCATCTTGAGTGGAAAAATCAACCCGGAATCCGGAATCGGAAAAATCCTGATTTTCATAAAAACTTTTTACGGAATTAAGGTTTTTTTGCAGTTCACTGAAAGTAATCGGATGATAAAAATTTATTAAAGCTGCCGGATAAGGGATATTTTTTACCGAAGCCTTCAGCCAATTATTTTCCAAACTGAAACCATACACTAAAATGGCGGAAAAAACCAAATAAACGGCTAAAGAAACCAGCAGGCCGGTAATTAAAATCTTTGGTTGGATATTTATTTTTTTCATACCTGGTAGTGAAATTTTGACCTTATACATTCCTAAATTATTTATATACTCCAAAAACTAAATAAATTTGGGCGAAGCCCAGTCAAAATTCTGCTACTGGGCATAAAAATTATTCGACTTGATTGAAAAAGTATTGCCACCATTTTACCGGATTGGGAACTGGCGATTTGTCGGGCGCGGTTGATTTTGCGGCAGCGATTTCCCTATCGGCGGAATTATCTTCTCGAGAAACACGCGGTTTTACAAAAACTACGAATTCCCCCAAATTGCGAAGGCCTAATTTATCTTTAGCTTCTTTTTTTTTGTATTCTTCGCTTTCCAAATAGACCAGTCGTTCCTGAATTTCTAAATTTTCCCGATCAATTTCCTGAGCTTGTTTTTCCAGTTTTTCTATCTCCTCAAGAATTTGATTTTTTTTGTAAGTTTCTCTGAAAAGCGACTGGGTAATCATTGCCATGGCGACCAGCGCCGCTAAAAGGAAAATTTTTAAAAAAATGAGAGTTTTTTTATTTTTCAGATTAAACATTTTAAAATGTTAAAAGCGGCGCTATGGTAAAGGCCACCATGGCTAAAACAGCCAGAATGGAAATTACCACCCATACTTTGTATATTCTTTTATTTCTTTTCCTGCCTGAACTCATACGCCTATTTTAGCAAATTTAAGTTAGATTACCAAACAGCTATTTTTTCAAGACAGCCAGGAAGGCTTCTGAAGGAATATTGACTTTACCGATTTTTTTCAGCTTCTTTTTGCCTTTTTTTTGTTTTTCCAGAAGTTTTCTCTTGCGGGTTACATCGCCTCCATACAATTTTTCCGTAACATCTTTACGATATGCTTGAACGGTTTCTCTGGCAATAACTTTGCCTCCGACAACGGCTTGCAAAGCTATCGCAAAATTTTCCTTAGGAATGGAATTTTTCAGTTTTTCCACCATTTTTTTCCCCAAGGCAAAAGCCTTTTCCCTGGGAACAATCCGGGAAAAAGCTTCGACTTTTTCTCCGGCCACCAAAATATCCATTTTTATCAGATCGTAAGGCCGGTATCCGCTGAAAGAATACCCCAGAGAAGCATAGCCTGAAGAAGCGCTTTTTAAATCGTCGTGAAGATCTATAATCACATCCGTCAGCGGGCATTCAAAAACCAAAATAATCCTTTCTTCGTCAATATATTCGGTATTCACATATTTAGCGCGGGTGTTCCGCATAACTTCCATAATTGCTCCCAAATAATTGTTAGGAGAAACGATGTCCAATTTAACAAAAGGCTCGGAAATTTCCTTGATAACCGAAGGATTGGGCATTTCCGAAGGCGAGTAAATTTTTATCGGCTCTTTTTTATTGATTAATTTAATTTCGTAAACAACACTGGGAGCGGTAACTGTCGGACTGATATTGAATTCCCGTTCCATCCGGGATTGAATTATTTCCAAATGGAGCATGCCTAAAAATCCGCAACGAAATCCCCGGCCCAAGGCCACATTTGATTCCGGCTCAAAAACAAAAGCGGCGTCATTGAGCTTAAGCTTATCTAAAGCGTCGCGCATCAAATTGTAATCATTTCCTTCCACCGGATAAAAAGAAGCGTAAACCATCGGCACCACCTTCTGGTAGCCGGGCAATTTAATCGCTTGCGATTGAAAATCAGGAACGGTTATCGTATCTCCTACCCGGCAATGAGCCACGTTTTTCAATCCGGTGGCGATATAACCGATATCTCCCGCCCTAAGATAATCCTTTTTTTCCAGCAAGGGCTTAAAATATCCCGTTTCGATAACCTGGCTTTCAATTTGCCCTTCCATCAGATAAATTTTTTCTTCGGCCTTGATTTTTCCATCGACAATCCTTACATAGGCCAGCACCCCTTTATAAATATCGTATTTGGAATCAAAAATTAACGCCCGGAATGGTTTTTCCAGACTGCCCTTGGGACAAGGGACGACCTCGATTATTTTTTTAAGTAACTTTTCCACGCCGGTTCCGTCCTTTCCGGAAACTTCCAAAATGTCTTCTTCCCGGCAACCTAAAATATGCGCGATTTCTTTTTTAGTTTTAACGACATTGGCGTTAGGCAGGTCGATTTTATTGACCGCCGGAATTATTTCCAATCCTTGTTCAACAGCTAAATACAAATTGGAAAGTGTTTGGGCCTGGACTCCTTTGGTAGCATCCACCAGGAGAATCGCTCCTTCCACGGCGGCCAACGACCGGGAAACTTCATAATTAAAATCCACGTGCCCCGGCGTGTCAATCAAGTTCAAAATATATTTTGAACTTGTAATTTCCAAATCCAAATTTCCAACCTTGCCTACCGGCAGGCAGGTTTCCAATTTTTTTTCATTGGGGTTTGGGATTTTATTGGATATTGGAATTTTAACATTGGGATTTTTAAGCTCATATTCCATTCGGACCGGCTGCAATTTGATGGTGATGCCCCGCTCTCTTTCCAAATCCATCTGATCTAACAGCTGCTCTTTCATTTTTCTTTTTTCCACGGTCCTGGTAATTTCCAAAAAGCGATCGGCCAAAGTCGATTTACCATGGTCGATATGCGCGATTATGGCAAAATTCCTGATCTTTCTTTGTTCTTGCATGAATATTTTTTAGCGATTTTTTTAAGCGCCGCGAAAAATTTTATTTTTTTCATATTTTTCCCAAGTCAATTCCTTAAACAAATCTTGCCCGTATAAAACCCTGTAATCAGACAAGTCCCTTCTGCCGATAATGTTGTTTTTCACCCAATTAAGGTTAAATACCGTTGTATCAAATTTACCTTTATACTTATTTAGGTGTTGCAAGTCTTTTTTATCGCCCTCGTAAATAATTAAAATATCTATGTCTTGAGCTTTTTGGGGATTTCTCAAATAATTTCCATACATGATAACCGATTTCAGTTTTTCTTTATTCGCAAAGGGTAAAATATGTTCATTTACAAAATTTCTCAACTCTTGATCCTTGTCCAAACATTCTGGCGCGGTTATATTTTCAAATTGTTCTTTCATAAAAAATAAAATTATCAATTCCCGATTCGGACTGGTAACATGCCGATTACCGTCCTTTAGCTAGCCGCAAAAAAACTGGCATATCTCTTATTTTATATTTCGCTCAATTCTTTTTATGCAAACTTTTTGCCAAATTTCGGCCGCTTTCCTTTTTTAAAATAAACGGCTTAAATTCCGCTCACATCCTTGGTGTCTTCAGCGATAACCTGGCGGTTTTTAAATATTCTTTTAGTCAGAGATTTTTTGAAATTAAAGAATTCTTCCAGCTTTAAAAGATAGCAAATTAAAATAAAAATCGCCAGTCCGCAAGTCAGAGACACGGAAAGCTGGGTAAAAATTCCCAAAAAAGTATCAATATTCAACCAGATATCGGTCAAGTCTTTGCAAATCTGGATAGCGATCGCGGCTAAAAGAGAAGCGGTAATTATTTTGGTTAGAGAGCGCAAAATATTGCGATCGTCTCGAATGGCAAATTTTTTTCTTAAAACAAAAAAGAGTATTAGAGCTTGAATTACATTTCCCAAAGAAAAAGCCAGCGCCAATCCGATAACCGCCATTTTTTCAATCAAAAAAATTACCAGAAGTATATTGATAGTTTCTGAAATCAAAGCGATATAAAAAGGCGTTTTGGTGTCATGAAAAGAAAAAAAAGCCCGAGTGAGAAGCGGAGTAACGCTTTGGGCAAAAAGACTCAAGGTAAAAATTCCCAGACACTGAAAAGTCAAGATAGTATCTTCCCAATCGAACTTTCCGGAACCTAAAACTACTCTGACGATTTGGGCGCGCAAGACAAAAATAAAAGCGCTTAGAGGTATGACAAAAAAAATAATTTGTCTTAAAGTAACCGAAAAAATTTTTATAAAATCAGCTTTTTCTTCTTTGGCGACCAGGGAAGAAAGCAAGGGAAAAGCGGCAATCGCGAATGAAATTCCAAAAAGTCCCAGTGGAACGCTTTGCAGATTTTGCGCGAAAGTAAACACCGCCAAACTGCCTGAAGTTAAAGTGGAAGCAAAAATCGTTATCACTAAAAAATTTATCTGGCTCACCGCTATTCCCAGTGTCCGCGGAAACATTAAGCGAAAAACTTTTTTCACCTGCGCGTTTTGCCAAGCCGTGAAAAATGTCCAACTGTGGTAAAAACCTAATTTTTTAGCGGCCGGATATTGAATAAGCATATGAAAAAAAGCTCCTAAAACCACTCCCCATGCCAGGCCCATGACGCCTAAAATCCGGGTTAAAAAAATTACGCCGATGATTATGCCTATATTATAAAAAACGGGAGCGATGGAATAAATCAAAAATCTTCTGAACGAAGTTAAGATTCCGCCAAAAATTCCGCTAATGCCTAAAAAAATCGGGCTGAAAAACATTATTCGGGTAAAAGAAACGGTTAAAGCCATTTTTTCCGGAGAAAAACCCGGAGTGAGCCATCGCATGATCAAAGGAGTAAAAAGACAAAAAACCGCTGAAATAAAAATAATGGAAAGAAATAAGATATTTATGATTCCATTAATCAAATCCCAGGCTTCTTTTTCCCGATCCTTGCTGATAAGCCCGGTAAAAACCGGAATCAAGGCGGAACTTAAAGCGCCTAAAATCAAAAGATTATAAATAAGATCGGGAATCCGGAAAGCGGCATAATAAACATCCAGCGTGTCTCCGGCTCCAAAGCTGGAAGCTAAAAGGCGATCCCGAATAAGCCCTAAAAAACGGCTGGTTAAACCAGCCAGCGTAATGATAAAAGCCGCCGAGAGCACTGAATAAGACGGCTGGGAATTGATAAAATTATTATTGAAAATTCTCTTAATCACGCGGTTTTAAAAATTATTTTCTTGTGAAAGCGGCTCCGATGAATTGGTCTATTTTTATTTTTTCCGCCGGCCGGCTAAGCGCATTTTCTTTATTTTCCAAATCGGCGGGATATTTCCAGGATAAAATAAAATCAGCGGGATAAATTATTCTGGAGGAAAAATTTTCCTCCAGACTGCCGGCTTGTTTTTGAAAAAGCAAGGAATAAACTTCCAGGGAATTATTCTTTTCTCCCGGTTTGATTTTAAATGGAAGCAAATAACTGAATTTTATTTTCACTTCTTCCTGCGGGCTCACATAAACCCAATTGGCAAAAACGGTTTTACCCGCGTCCTGGTAAACCCGCGTTCCGCTTTCCGGGTCAATTTCCATAAAATCTTCTTCTTGTTTGACTTGGGGATCTTGCTTGAAGCCCAAAAGCTTATAATTTAAAGGCGGAGAACTGAATTCCCGCGTTTGACCCTCGATAGAAAGCAAAATCGATCCTTGCGGAACGTAAACCCGCATATAATCGACATTGACCTTATTCCACCATTCAAAAGCGCTGTTTCCGCCCGTATGCTTGCGGGTGATAGTGATCGTATTTTGAATGGAGCCGTCGGTTTTTATCTCTGCTTCATGCTCGACGCTTTGTTCAATCACTCCGTCGGTTTTATAGCCGTTAATATTGGAATTGATAACGCTTAAATAATCTTTGTCGGTTTTTAAAATTTCTCCGGAACAGCCCAAGGCGGAAAGTTCCTTTTCGATCGCGTAATTTCTGGCGTAAATTAAAATTTGCCTTTCTTTGACGCTGGCTTCCATAACTTTAAAAATTTTCCCCATTTGAGAAAAATTTTGGCCGTTAAACAAACGGTCCAGGATTAAGGGCGCCAAATCCGCCAGAATTTTTTTAGGCTGATTCAATTCTTTATCGTAATTAATTTCTGTTTCCGTTTGGACTTTTTCCAAAAAATTATTCCGATCAACAGTTATCTGATATTCGGGCATTTCAATCGGACCGGTGATTTCCAGAAGTTTTTGCATAACCGAAGGCGTCATAGTGATGACTCCGTCCACAGTCGGCCCGCCGGTTTTTTCATAAAACCAAATGGCTTTTTCAGCCGAAACCGGAAAATCCGGAAACCAATTACTGTCATGCAAGCTCCAGGCAGCGCTGATTTTCTGAATGGGCTCCGGAGGAATCACTTTTTCCTTCAGCTGGCCGTCCGGATTAAAAATTCCGTCAATAAAGAAATTTTTAATCCGGCCGTTAAAAATATTCAGCACTCCGTAGGATCCGATAAAACCGCCCGTGGCTCTCATTTCCTGATTATTCTGAAAGAGAAAAAGATATTTTCTCGGTCCATTACCTCCCAATATTTCGGTAAAAATTTCTTCGTTGTTCTTTAGATTCCGGATTAAAGTCACGGCTTCGGGCAGTTTATCCTTGAGTTCCAGGAAATTTTCCTGGTAATTTTCCGGCACATCCTCCACGTTGACTTCATCAATATTTTCTTTGGCTTCTTCCAAAAGAACAGAAATTTCCTGCGATTTAGCCTGAAAGTTTTTCAAAATTTCTAAAAAAGAAATTTCCGGCTGATTAAGGCTAAGTTCATTGTTTTGTTGGCTCAAATCTTTGGCTAAATCACTGAAAATAATTCCGGCTTGGGAAATATTTTCCCCGGCTTTAGTCAAGTTAATTCCGGAGGAAATTTTTGAAAGATAGGGAATAAAACGCGTAACTTCAAGCATTTTTCCTCCTAATCCGTCAATTTTCCTGGAAATCGAGGAAAATTCCGCGTAAGCTTCCTGGAAATCGAACGCCGCCGCTTCAAAATCGCGGTTTTCCAGATTTTCCCTGGCTTGAACTAGATTGACAAAAGCTTTCTGACCGTCAATACTGGCTGAATTTTTCATTAAAAGCGCTTTCTGCAAAAAATTGGCTCCCAGTATGGTTAAGGCGACCGCCGAAAAAATACCGGCTGGAAATAAGATTAATTTCTTTAAAGGCAAATTGGAAAAAATATTCCCGACCTTGCCAAGTTTATCAAAAAATATTTTTTTATTAAAAGTTTTGGCGGATTTTTCTTTTAAAACCGGCTTTTTTTCAAAAAACACTTCCTTTGGAGCTTCATTTTCAATTTTTTGGGGAGATAAATCCTTTTTGAGCCAAATTGAGGCCGGACTTAACGGTTGTTTCGAGTTTAAGACGATTGTTTTGTTTTTTAAGCCGATTTTTTCCAAATTCAAATCGCCCTTTTTATCAACGGGCCGGACATCCAGCATCAAAAAAAGAATATTTTTTTTCTTAAAAGCCATTGTTTTGATAGATATGTTTGGTTTTTTCCGCCATCAATCGCCAGTTGTATTTTTTTATTTGGGCATAGCCTTTTTGAATAAATTTTTCTCTCAATCCGGAATTGCTGACGATTTCCGTTATTTTTTCCGCCATTTCTTTTTCATCTTCAGCTTTAAAATAAAAAGCGCTTTCTCCCAGAATCTCCCGCATGCAAGGATGATCGGAGGAAATTACCGGAACTCCCTTGGCCATGGCCTCCAGCGGCGGCAATCCGAAGCCTTCATAAAGCGACGGAAAAACAAAAACTAAAGCGTTTTTGTAAAAAATGTCCAGTTCGGCATCTGAGATAAATCCGGTAAAAACTATTCCCGCTCCTTGTTTTCTGGCGGTAATTTTTTCTTTTAGTTTTTTAAAAAAATAATCTTCTTTGCCTACCAGCACCAGATTGATATCCGTTATTTTTTTCTTAAGTTCGCAAAAAACCGAAACCAGCTTCTCTAAATTTTTATGAGGATAAGCGTTGCCCACATAGAGAAGGTATGGCTTCATTATAGCATATTTTTTTAAGATTTGATCTTCCTTTTCCGGCCGCCAATTGCAAAAATCATCGCAAGCTTCGTAAGTCACTTCGATTTTCGAGGGATCAATGGCATAATTTTTCAGCAGATCTTTTTTCGTGAATTCGGAAACAGCGATGATTTTTTTCGACTGCTTAATCGCGAAGCGAATGACTATTTCATACATCCAGAATTTAAACCAATAACAAACCGGGCCGAGAGTCGTGCCTCGCAAAGTCGGAAAATGCAATAAAATCAAATCGTGAATGGTCACGATAAATTTTCCCCGGTAAAAAAGCGGCACGTTAAAATGAGGAAAATGGACTAAATCCAATCGATATTTGCTCAAAAGCGGCGGCATCTTCAGTTGTTCTTCCAGAGAATACCACCGATAATTCGCTAAAACTTTTTGGAAATTTCCGGTTTGCGGCTGATATTCCTTAAAACCCTCCTGGGATAAAAAAATAAAATACTGATTATCCCGGCCAGAAGCTGGTCCGCCTTGGGCGGAGATTTTTTCCAGATTTTGGATGAGTTTTTCCGTGTAACGGCCCAAGCCTTTGCAGGTTGAACCAAAAAAACGGGCGTCGATTCCAATGCGCATAACAAGCTAATTATAACATCAAAATAATATAAACTGCCAGTTCAGCCATCGGCGATTTTCATCTTATCGCCTGGCGCCGGCTTTTTTCTGGAGAAAAAAGCCGCGGCTCATTGCGAGCGCGCGGCTGTGACCGGAGAAGCGTTTTTTTTATCTCTTTTTTCCTTTCATTTTTTCCACTATTTTTTGGAGATTTTCTCCGCTTTTCATTTCCGTCTCCGCCAGACCGGATAGAAAATCGCGGAAAATGACTTTCATTCCGCCTATCACCTCCTCCTGAGAAATATAACTGCCCGTCATATTCCTCTGGGACTCAAAATACCCCAGATGTTTATTCCATGTTATTCCAAGGACACGGGCGGAATTCCTGGGAAATAATTTTATAATCAATTTGAAAGTAACTTTGATATCGTCCCTGGAACTTTTATAAAAGTCGATTTTCACGCCATTAATCACAATTCCTCCGATTTCCAGCATCCAGGAAATCAGAGTGGACGCGATAACGCTTGCTTCCGTTATTATCGCTTTATCCACCGGCTGATAATTTCCGGTAACACAATGATAAGCGGCTTCCATTGAGATTACCGGCCCTCTTTCCTCTTTAATCATGATTTCCTCCTTTTGACAGCCGCGGCTGTCTTTTTTTAATGCGTTATGAATATTAAAGGAATTTTTTCCCGGAATTTATAATTTATCAATGAACCTATTCTAAATACTTATCATTTTTTTGGATAAAAAGCAAAAAAAGCAAAATTTGATAAATTGATCCCCTGCATCACCAACTTACGGCCGTCAGCAAATGATGTATCAGCGAAAAACTTTATTACATATTTAAATATGTAATAAAGTTTTTCGCTGATTTTCTCCAATTGAATTTTTGCGCTTGTTTCAGGCCTTTTTTAATCAAATCCGCGCGCAAAATTGGACTGGTCAAGACTTCCCGCATAGCCACGGCAATTTCGGAAGGCCGATTGGGATCGATTAATATTCCCCCGTCCTCCACTACTTCCGGCAGCGAAGAAGAGTGCGAAACAATAACCGGCACGCCGCAACGCATGGCTTCCAGGGGTGGAAAGCCAAAGCCCTCAAAAAAAGACGGGTAAACAAACAAGGAAGCCAGGTTGTAAAAATATTCCTTATCTTCTTCCTCGATAAAATTTATTTTTAAAATATCTTCGCAAAAAGGAGAATTCTCAATTTCTTTCAGAATTCTGTCCATCATCCAGCCATTTTGCCCGGCAATCACTAATCTATACTTATGCAAATCCTCATTATTTTCTTTTCGCGCCCAAATTCTCAATTGGTTATAAGCGCTAATCAAAGAAATAATATTTTTTCTCGGTTCTATTGTTCCCAGATAAAGAATAAAACGATAAGGCAGATGGTATTTTTCTTTAACCGCTATCAGTTTCTTGTCATTTCGGTCGATAATTTTAAATTTGTCGGCAATTCCGCTGTAAAGAACGGCGATTTTTTCAGAATTTATTTCATATAAACCGGTTAAATCATTTTTGGTTGATTGGGAAACCGCGATTATTTTTTCCGCTCTCCGGCAAATTTTTTTCGGCTGCACCAGATAATGCCATAATCTTCTTTTTAAAGAGAACATTTCCGGATATCTTTCAAAAGAAAGATCGTGCCAGGCGACAATCAGCTTGACTTTCCGGCTTAGCGCGTAAAAAGTTAAATTGGGCATAAAAAAAACATCCACTCCGCCCAGCAAGCGGTCAATTTTAGGCCAATTTAAATACCAAAAGCAAAAATTCAAAATCTTATTGGGGATTTTAAATCTTTTAATTTGAACTTTGGGAAATTCTTTAAGCCACGCTAAATCAGTCCGGGAATCTTTCCAGGAGTTTAAAAAAAGAAGATATTCATTTTGAACATCAAAACGCAATATTTCCCTAAGAAGATTGATGGTATATTCCTCTACTCCGGTCCTCCTGCCTTCCGTTAAACACCTCACATCTATGCCGATTTTTGCCATGTTTGTCTGCTTTATTTTAAATAATGCCTGACTAAAACAATCCAAAAACCTAAAAATAAACCCATAACCAAAGAAGCTAGAAAAAGAAAAAACGGGTTAATTCGGGAAATTAAAACAACCGGATCAGGCGCGACGATGGCAAACCAATTTTCCTCCCGCTGATCTTTGTTAAGCGCGGCTGTTTCCCGGGAAATCACTTCCATAATGGAATCGGATATTTTTCGGGCTATTTCCGGATTGGCGGTTGAAAATTTTACGGAAACAATCTGGGAAGAAAGCTTTTCCGCTTTAAATAATTTGGAAAGTTGCCTTAAGTTTAAATTTTCCGGGTTATTTCCCGATGCAGTCCAAATATCCAGGGCAATGCGCGGACTTTTTATCCATTGAACCAGAGTTTCCGCGAATTTTTCATCCGCTTGCAGCCGATAAAAATCATCAAATTTATACTGGTCCGATTTTTGCAATCCGCTACGGGTAATATTTAAAATCAAAGAGGCTTCATAAACCGTCGGTTGCAAATAAAAATAGCTGAAACTGGCTAAAATAACGACAGCAACGACGCTGCCAAAAAGTTTAAAATCAGATCTGATAATGGCTAAATATTCTTTGAGTTCCATGGTTTTTTAATTGTCATTCCAATCCCGGCCGAGCCTGCCTGCCTGACCTCCGGTAGGCGGGCCGGCAGGCAGGGAATCTAATTACAAAATTTTAGATCCTTCGACTCCGTCCCGAATACCCGGAACTTTGTTCAGGATGACAGTTTTAATTTATGCTTGTTTAATTCTTCCGTCACGTATCTTAGTATTTTAGCCTTAAATATCTCTCTGTCAAATTTTTCCGCCTGCTGGCGGATATAAACAGAATCGAAATTCAGATTTTGAAATTTTTTTACGGTTTCCACTATATCCCGGCTGGATTGATTCTCAAAAAATAATCCGGTCTTGCCTTCCTCCAGATGCTCCGGAATGTCCCCGCCGCAAAAAGCAATGACCGGCCGTCCGGCCGCCAGCGCTTCCATGGCTACAATGCCAAAATCTTCTTCCTGGGGGAAAATAAACGCCTGGCACTTGGCGTAATAATCCGCCAATTTTACATCGTCTACCCGGCCTAAAAATTCAATATTGGAACGAGCGATTTTTTTAAGTTTTTTTAATTCCGGACCCCGGCCGATTATTTTAAGCTTCAAGCCTAATTGATTGAAAGCTTTAATGGCAATATCGTGCCGTTTGTAAGCCAAAAGCCTGCCTACCATTAAAAAATAGCCTTTTCTTTCTTGACTCAAATAAAATTGGCTGACATTTACCGGAGGATGGATAACCACGCAATTTTTTTTATAATATTTTTTTATCCTCCTGGCCACAAAGTTAGAATTGGCGATTATTTTGTCCACTCTTTCTATGCTAACGCGATCCCAAATCCTGATATAATTCATCGCGAAAGGAACCAATTTCTTTATCAAAGCGGGAAAATAAAAATCACTGGTATATTTCTGGCAATCATCCCAGGCATAGCGCATGGGCGTGTGAATGTAAGAAATGTGCAAAGTCTCCGGCCCGGTAATAATGCCTTTGGCGTAACTGGAGGAATCGGAAAGAACCACATCGTATTTCGAAAAATCAAATTGTTCGATCGCCATCGGCATCAATTGGGGGAAAAGGCGATGTTTTTTTCTGGCTAGAGGAATTTTTTGAATAAAAGAAGTGCGGATGTCTTTTTGGGCAAAAACGCCGTGCATGGCTTTCCGATCATAAACTAAAGTATAAACAGGCGCGTAAGGAAAAAGCTCGGTAAAACACTCCAAGACCCTTTCGGCGCCCCCATATTGAACCAGATAATCATGAACCAAGGCGATTTTCATAGCTTTAGTCTAGCCTTTTTTTGGTATTTAGACAAATAAAAAACCTTAGATAGGCTTGAAATAATAACAGTGTCATTGCGATCCGCCAGCTGGCGGAGAAGTAATCTAATTTTGAAATTTAGATTACCGTGTCGAATATGCGGCTTATCGCAACGATAAATAAGGTTAATTAGATTGCCACGCCCCTTTGGGGCTCGCCTACCTACCGGCAGGCAGGCAATAACAATTTTTTAATAAATCCTGGAACTATAAATTTTTTCTTCTTTTAAACAAAACTCCGACAGTTTTAAAACAAATCTGAATATCCAGCCACAGCGACCAATTTTCAATATAATACAAATCCAATTTATATTCTCTTTCAAAATCCAAATCCGATCGGCCGGAAATTTGCGCCATACCGGTAATGCCCGGCTTGATGGTGAGCAAGCGGCGGTGGTATTCCATGTATTTTTCCACTTCTCTTTCTTGATGGGGCCGGGGTCCGACCATGCTCATATTTCCCCAAAGAACATTGAAAAATTGAGGAAGCTCATCAAGAGAAAATCTTTCAATAAATCTGCCGACGTGAGTTTTTCTGGGATCGTCTTTTATTTTATACAGCGGCCCTTTGCGGATGCTCTGATTTTTTATCAATTCTTTTTCAAATTTTATCGCTTCTTCCAGTTGCGGATTTTCTTTAGCGATGCAATATTTCCACTGCATATAGCGGAATTTATAAACCAAAAATTTTTTGCCGTTATCTCCTATTCGCTGGTTTTTATAAATTATCGGCCCTTGCCCGCGATCTTCTATCCAAATAGCCAGAAAAGTCAGAAGCATCGCGGGTAAAGTTAAAATAATTCCCAAAATCGAAGCTAAAATATCAAAAATTCTTTTTAAAATCCGTCCCCAGCCGTCCAGAGGAGTGTGCTGCACTTCAATAATCGGCTCGTCTCCCAAAACATTTAATTTCATATTGGAAGTCTGCAAAGTGGTAGCGATATATTTATAAACAATATTATTAATCGCGCAGTAATCAATCAGTTTTTCCTGTTCTTCATCGATAATGGATGGTTCGCACAGAATAATTTCATCAATGCCTTTTTGCTTCCGGATTTCTTTGATATCCCTGATATGCGTTGAATCAATCTGGCCGATCACTTGATAGCCTAAATTTTTATTTTGCCGGATTAATCTATCAATGGCGCCTAATTTCCCGTTGCGACCGATCAAAAGAATCCGATGAACGCCGATATCATAACGGCACAAGAGATATCTCTGGATAAGCTGCAGGAGATAGCGGGCTAAAATCACGTAAAAAGTCGCCAGTCCCCAAGCGGCTAAAATGATAAACCGCGAAGAAAACCATTCTCTCTTTAAAAAGATGGCAACGATGATAATGATTAATCCGATGGAAGTGGCGGAAAAAACTTTCAACGCTTCTTTCCAGAATTTTTTGGTAACCTTAATGCTATAAAGTCCTTCCAGAGCATAAATCAAAATAAAAAAAGGCGCCGTCATTAAGACGACTTTTATGTAAACATCGAAGGGGAAACTGTAAAGCTTGGGCTTTAAGGTTATAATTTGCGGAAAATTTCTAATAGCAAAAGCGGAAGCAGCAGCCAGCGTGATCATCAGAAAATCGACCGGAACTTGAATAGCGCTGAAAAATAATTCGGATTTTTTCATAAAATAAATAATCAAACCCAATTTTATCAAGACAGGCCTATAAGCCGGATTCTGTTTCCGTCCGCCGAGGCGGATGGAAGACAATCATTTATCTAGCTCCGACGTTACCGTCGGAGTCAAGCGGCACTCCCAAGGCTTACGCATTGGGCACGGCCTTGCATCAGGTAGGGCTTGCCATCATTGGCCATTGCTGACCAAGAACTGCCGTAGCTCATAATTTCGCTAATCAGCTGATAAAGCGAACTTGAACCTCGGCATACTTTTCACCTTTTTCCGATTTTGTCTCCGCCTAAGCGGTGTGGCAAAATCAGATAGTATTGTCTCTGTAGCGCTCTCCCTCAATAAATCTCACGATTTATCGGGTGGACGTTATCCATTACCATTTACCGCGCAGAGCGCGGCGTGATGTCCGGACTTTCCTCCCCGATAAAATTGGGGCGATTGTCCAGCCTATCTTGATAAAATTGGGTTTGATTTTCAATTTACCCCATCTTGGAGGGGTTTATTCCAAGTTAAATAATAGTTTATTTTTAAACTTTTGTCAAATTATTGCGCTGGTTCATATGATATTCTCCATGTAGAGCTTTAAAAATCTATGAAGGGAAAGTATAGTGGGAGGCATATGACAATATATGGATATGTCCTTCCTGGCGCAGTCCGTTTGGCTAACTGGGCGGCAAGGACAAATTTAACAGAAAAAGCCAAGCAAAGATTAAGGGTGGTCGACTGGCTAAAAAAACACGGGGATGATATTTCTTTAACAGCCTGGCAGGTACCCCATATACTAGACACAGATTCTCAGATATAATCAAAAGCATATGGGCAACACAAAACACAACTATCGCATATCAAGCGATGTAAAAGAACAAGTATTGAAAAGAATCAAAGAAGAA
>Ga0210051_1001685_pt1 | contig 22384 bp, 14 predicted proteins | sample CryGey092014_all_FD_185464 | JGI IMG/M metagenome (GOLD analysis project Ga0210051, IMG submission 185464) | Groundwater microbial communities from aquifer - Crystal Geyser CG23_combo_of_CG06-09_8/20/14_all (SPAdes) (version 2) | ecosystem: Environmental > Aquatic > Deep subsurface > Groundwater... | reverse complement strand
TTGGCGCTCGGTAGTCAGTTGTGTGAGCTACCGGACGCTGAAGCGATCCGGCGTCTAATGTCGAAGAATTTACGAAAGGATGCACTGGGTTCCTTATGATACAACTCCAGTTTTTTTGAAAACCCCTTGCCAACCATCAGCGATTCTGGTACTCTATTGTTTTGCTGGGGAGGACCGTGCCGGTGAAAAGTTCCTTGTTAGGCAAGTTCTCCAGAACTGCAGTGAGAAAATTGGGTCAATGAAAGCGAAAGTCGTTGACGGAGTTCTCCTGTCGTGCTATACTCGGAACGTCCTGTTGGATACTGTTCCTTGAAAACTGAATAGTGCCTGTTCCGATTTCCATCGGAGCAGCAGAGCCAAAGATGCAAATCGGTAATGCGGGGCCAAATACCTTTGAAGGTAGTCTCATCCATTCCGGATGGGATTTGATCGAATTCTCCAACGGAGAGTTTGATCCTGGCTCAGGACGAACGCTGGCGGCGTGGATTAGGCATGCAAGTCGAGCGGAGATCAGGGGTTAGAGTCTTCGGATGACGACCCCGAAGTCTTAGCGGCAAACGGGTGAGTAACACGTGACCAATCTGCCCCGGAGACTGGAATAACTCCGAGAAATCGGTGCTAATGCCGGGTATGATCGTTGGGTCGCATGATCTGACGATGAAAGTTCCGACTTGTCGGGACACTCTGGGAGGGGGTCGCGCCCTATTAGCTTGTTGGTGAGGTAACGGCTCACCAAGGCGACGATGGGTAGCTGGTCTGAGAGGATGGTCAGCCACACTGGGACTGAGACACTGCCCAGACTCCTACGGGAGGCTGCAGTCGAGAATCTTGCGCAATGGGCGAAAGCCTGACGCAGCGACGCCGCGTGAGGGATGAAGGCTTTCGGGTCGTAAACCTCTTTTCGGGGGGAAGAATTCCGACTAGTTCGGAAGTGACGGTACCCCCGGAATAAGCCCCGGCTAACTACGTGCCAGCAGCCGCGGTAATACGTAGGGGGCAAGCGTTGTCCGGAATTACTGGGCGTAAAGCGTCCGCAGGCGGCCCGGTCAGTTGGGTGTGAAAGGTTGAAGCTCAACTTCAAGACTGCACCCAATACTGCCAGGCTTGAGTGTCGGAGAGGAGAATGGAACTACCAGTGTAGCGGTGATATGCGTTGAGATTGGTAGGAACACCAGTGGCGAAGGCGGTTCTCTGGACGACAACTGACGCTGAGGGACGAAAGCCAGGGGAGCGAACGGGATTAGATACCCCGGTAGTCCTGGCCGTAAACGATGATCACTAGGTGTTGGGGGATCGACCCCTTCAGTGCCGCAGCTAACGCATTAAGTGATCCGCCTGGGGAGTACGCTCGCAAGAGTGAAACTCAAAGGAATTGACGGGGGCCCGCACAAGCGGTGGAGCATGTGGCTTAATTCGAGGCAACGCGAAGAACCTTACCAGGGCTTGACATCCCCGGACAGCCCCTGAAAGGGGGTCTCCCGCAAGGGTCGGGTGACAGGTGGTGCATGGCTGTCGTCAGCTCGTGTCGTGAGATGTTGGGTTAAGTCCCGCAACGAGCGCAACCCTCATCCCATCTTGCCAGCGGATAATGCCGGGAACTGTTGGGAAACTGCCACTGTAAAGTGGAGGAAGGTGGGGATGACGTCAAGTCCGCATGCCCCTTACGCCCTGGGCTGCACACATGCTACAATGGCCGGTACAAAGAGCAGCAAGACCGCGAGGTTTAGCGAATCTCAAAAAACCGGTCCCAGTTCGGATTGGAGTCTGCAACTCGACTCCATGAAGTCGGAATCGCTAGTAACCGCAGGTCAGCATTACTGCGGTGAATACGTTCCCGGGCCTTGTACACACCGCCCGTCACGCCACGAAAGTCGGCTACACCCGAAGTCGCTGCGCTAACCCGCAAGGGAGGCAGGTGCCGAAGGTGGGGCCGATGATTGGGACGAAGTCGTAACAAGGTAGCCGTATCGGAAGGTGCGGCTGGATCACCTCCTTTCTAAGGAGCTTATACTTCATCACGGCACAAGTAGTAGGATGGCTACGGTCCCGATCCTATCGGGAAGACTGCTTGGAAGGCAGTTGCTGTATCATGATGACAAGCTCTTAGGTCGACCGATCTGCATTGTGTCCTTGGACTCAACTCTAACAATCTCCTGCAGTTGTTGCACTATTCAGTTTTGAGGGAATAACGAGCATGACAAAGAGAGTGGCGCGATCGTTATGTGTCGGTCTCGGGCGTCAACGGGTATTCTCACTTTGCACCTTGATACTGATTTGTTGTTGACTGCGGGCCGGTAGCTCAGTCGGTTAGAGCGTCCCGATGATTTGTCGGGAAGGTCCCTGGTTCGATCCCTGTCAATAGTGACTTTGCGGGCCGGTAGCTCAGTCGGTTAGAGCGCAGCCCTGATAAGGCTGAGGTCCCTGGTTCGATTCCAGGTCGGCCCACCATGCTGAGGGCTCGTAGTTCAGTGGGAGAACACTTGGTTTGCAACCAGGGGGTCGCCGGTTCGAATCCGGCCGGGTCCACCACTTTTCGTCGACAATTGGAAAGGGAGAATGGACAATGGAAACTTAATGAGCATCCATTGTCGATTCTCCGTTCTCGATTGTTGAGAGAGGAAATCCTGCACCTTGAAAACTGCATAGAGACATAGAGCGAGTAAATGCGTAGTTCTCAGAACGCACGCGTGGCATAGGAAATTCACTTTTGCGTGATCAAGCTACTAAGGGCGCACGGTGGATGCCTTGGCACTAACAGCCGATGAAGGGCGTACCAAGCAACGAAAAGCCTCGGGTAGGCGCAAGGAGCCTCTGATCCGGGGATACCCGAATGGGGCAACCCCTCCACCGTCATGGGTGGAGATCCACTCCTGAATCTATAGGGAGTGAGAAGGTAAGCCGGTGAATTGAAACATCTTAGTAACCGGAGTAAAAGAAAGCGAACGCGATTCCCCGAGTAGCGGCGAGCGAAACGGGAAGAGCCCAAACCTGTGGGACCTAACGGTCTGCAGACCTGTGTTCCATGGGAGTTGTGGGGTTGGTTTGGACCAAACTGCTGCGAGGTCGGCAAGTTACCAATCTCTTTCTTAGTCGAAGTTTTCTGGAAAGTTACGCCATAGAGGGTGACAGTCCCGTAGGCGAAAAGGAAGAGACTTGCTGGAACCAGTTCCCAAGTAACACGGAGCCCGTGAAACTCTGTGTGAATCTGCCCCGACCACGGGGTAAGGCTAAATACTGTTAGTGACCGATAGTGAACCAGTACCGTGAGGGAAAGGTGAAAAGAACCCCAGTGCGGGGAGTGAAATAGAACCTGAAACCGTGTGCTTACAATCAGTCGGAGCCCTATGGCGGTTCTCCTTTGGGAAAATCGCAACGGGTGACGGCGTGCCTTTTGTAGAATGAGCCAACGAGTTATTGTCTGCAGCGAGGTTAAGGTCGAAGGACCGGAGCCGCAGGGAAACCGAGTCTGAATAGGGCGTCCCCCGACTTTATGTCGGGGAAAGTTGCAGGTAGTAGACCCGAAACCGGGTGAGCTATCCATGGACAGGCTGAAGTTCCGATAATCTCGGAATGGAGGGCCGAACCAGTACCGGTTGAAAACGGTTTGGATGAGCTGTGGATAGAGGTGAAACGCCAAACGAACCCGGCGATAGCTGGTTCTCCTCGAAATGCCTTTAGGGGCAGCGTCAGGTGTTCAGTAACGGAGGTAGAGCACTGAATGGGCTAGGGGGCCTAAAAGCTTACCGAACCTAATCAAACTCCGAATGCCGTTACTTCATAATCTGGCAGTGAGACAGTGGGGGATAAGCTTCATTGTCGAAAGGGAAACAGCCCAGACCGACCGCTAAGGTCCCGAAATCCATGCTAAGTGGGAAACGAGGTGGAGTCGCTCAGACAACCAGGAGGTTGGCTTAGAAGCAGCCATCCTTTAAAAAGTGCGTAATAGCTTACTGGTCGAGTGATTCTGCGCGGACAATGTAACGGGGCTCAAGCATGGTACCGAAGCGTCGGGTCCGATGCAAATCGGGCGGTAGAGGAGCGTTCTGCCGTAGGTTGAAGCCATACCGTAAGGAGTGGTGGACGAAGCAGAAGTGCGAATGTTGGCACGAGTAGCGAAAAACAAGGTGAGAATCCTTGTCGCCGAAAGCCTAAGGGTTCTTCAGCAAGGTTCGTCCGCTGAAGCTTAGCCGGGCCTAAGCCGAGGCCGAAAGGCGTAGGCGATGGACAGGGCGTGGATATTCGTCCGCCACCGGGCCGCGCAATGACCCTGGGGGGACGCGGGAGGGGAAGTGAGCGCACTATTGGATGTGCGTCTTGGCTCGTAAGCTCGATGCAAATCGGGATGAGGAGGCAGGCGAGGTAGTGATTACATCAAAGCCAAAGTCATAGTACCCATACCGCCAAGAAAAGCCCTAAGGGGATGTGGTCCCGGTGACCGTACCGCAAACCGACACAGGTAGGCGAGGAGAGAATCCTCAGGCGCGCGAGAGAACCCTCGTTAAGGAACTCGGCAAAATGACCCCGTAACTTCGGGAGAAGGGGTACTCCGGTAGGGTGAACGTTTTTACATCGGGAGCCCGAGGGAGTCGCAGAGAATCGGCCCAGGCGACTGTTTACCAAAAACACAGGTCTCTGCCAAGCCGTAAGGCGAAGTATAGGGGCTGACGCCTGCCCAATGCCAGAAGGTTAAGGGGATGCGTTATTCCGATTTATCGGGAGAAGCGTTGAACCGAAGCCCTGGTCAATGGCGGCCGTAACTATAACGGTCCTAAGGTAGCGAAATTCCTTGTCGGGTAAGTTCCGACCTGCACGAATGGCGTAACGATCTGGGCGCTGTCTCAACGAGGGACTCGGCGAAACTGTAGTATGCGTGAAGATGCGCATTACCCGCGGCAAGACGGAAAGACCCCGTGGAGCTTTACTGCAGCCTGGTATTGGATTTTGGTGTATGCTGCAGAGGATAGGTGGGAGTCTGTGAAGCGTTGGCTTTGGCTGGCGTGGAGACAACCTTGGAATACCACCCTTCATATACTTGGATCCTAACCCGGACCGTTATCCGGTTCGGGAACAGTATCAGGTGGGTAGTTTGACTGGGGCGGTCGCCTCCTAAAAGGTAACGGAGGCGCCCAAAGGTCTCCTCAGGACGGTTGGAAATCGTCTGTTGAGTGTAAGGGCACAAGGAGGCTTGACTGCGAGACCTACAAGTCGAGCAGGTGCGAAAGCAGGGCCTAATGATCCGACGGTTGGAAGTGGGACCGCCGTCGCTCATCGGATAAAAGCTACCCCGGGGATAACAGGCTTATCTTCCCCAAGAGTCCATATCGACGGGAAGGTTTGGCACCTCGATGTCGGCTCGTCGCATCCTGGGGCTGTATTCGGTCCCAAGGGTTGGGCTGTTCGCCCATTAAAGCGGTACGCGAGCTGGGTTCAGAACGTCGTGAGACAGTTCGGTCCCTATCTGCCGTGGGCGTAGGAGACTTGAGAGGACCTGTCCCTAGTACGAGAGGACCGGGATGGACGGACCAAGGGTGTACCAGTTGTCACGCCAGTGGCAGGCGCTGGGTAGCCAAGTCCGGAAGGGATAACCGCTGAAAGCATCTAAGTGGGAAGCCTACCTCAAGATAAGGTCTCCCTCCCTAGTAGCCCGACGTCAGTCGGGAGAACGGGGTAAGACCCCTGGAAGACTACCAGGTTGATAGGTCGCAAGTGTAAGCGCAGTGATGTGTTGAGCTGAGCGATACTAATTGGTCGAGGGCTTGATCACGCTTGCATCATACCGCAAGCGTTTCCGCTCAATACGAATCCTCCCGTGCCATACTCGTTCGTCTCTATGCAGTTTTGAATGTGCAGTTTTTCCGGTGACCATAGCGGAGGGGAAACACCCGTTCCCATTCCGAACACGGCAGTTAAGTCCTCCAGCGCCTATGGTACTTCCCTGGTAACGGGGTGGGAGAGTGGGTCGTCGCCGGAGATTTTCCTCGAGGGGATAGGTATTGGGGTGCGCTCCCCTTGACCTATCCCCTGCCTATTTCAGTGTCGGGCAGAGCAAAGTTCCTCCGTAGCTCAATTGGCAGAGCATCCGGCTGTTAACCGGAGGGTTACTGGTTCGAGTCCAGTCGGGGGAGCCAGAATATTCAGGGCGACGCAAGTGCGTCGCCCTTTTTCGCGTGTGGACGAAACATCTACACCCGGAAGAAGTCCTCAAGCCGCAGGAAGACCTCGTGGTCCGCGTCGTGGCGGCAAACCTCCACCACGTCCTCCAACTTGGTGAGCTGCTTGATCATCTGCTCCAGACGTCCATTCGCCCTTACCTTCAGCCAGATACTGCTTCGGTCACCTCCGTTGGCGGGCATGCAGAGAATTCCTTCCACATTGAACGCTCGACGGGAGAACATCCCGCACACATGTGACATCACGCCGGGGTGATTGTGCACGGTTAGTTCCAACGTTGCGCATTGGCAGCGGTTCTTCTGTATTGCATTCATTGAAAACATCTCTTTCTGGGTGCAACTTGTCCTTCGTGTCTCCCTGCTCAAGCGGGAACGGTTGCAGCGTGTTGAGGAACGGAATGGTGTGTGTGTCCATTCTCCCCCCCGATCATATCCCGGTTCGCCGCTCCCGGGGGCACCATAGGCAGCACTTGCGTTCCTACATCAATCGGCGCGTGGATCAGACACGGGCCGTCTAGACTCAGGGCCTGCTCCAGTGCCGAGTGCTGGCTGTCAGGTTGCCCCATATCAAAAGCGGGGACCCCGAAACCCTCCGCAACCTTTAGAAAATCGACATGGCACACGTAGTCCGAGCCAAATATGCGATTGCCATAGAACAGGTTCTGTTGCTGATGAACCAAGCCGAGTGAATTGTTGTTCATCAGGACCACCTTCACGTTGGAGGCTTCCTCCGCGGCGGTCGCCAGTTCCTGAATGTTCATTAACAGGCTGCCGTCTCCAGTGAAACACACCACCGGATCTCCGGGGTGCGCCAATGCTGCTCCGATTGCGGCAGGCAGTCCGAATCCCATCGTGCCCAGACCACCCGACGTTAGCAACTGGCGGGGTCTATTGAAGGGATACACCTGCGCCACCCACATCTGGTGCTGCCCCACATCGGTCGCCACGCAAGCGTCTCGCTTGAGCAGCTCTGAAATGGTCCTAACGAGACGGTGAGGTGAGAGCGGACCGCCCGATGCGGCAGCCACCAACGGATAGGCAGCCTTCAGTCGCCCCACATGGTCCATCCATTTGGTTCTTCCGCTTTTGTGAACCTGCGGCAACAGGGCCTCCACCGCTTCGCGCGCATCCCCCTCAATTCCGAGGTGCGCCGATTTGATCTTGTCCAGTTCGCTGGGGTCGATGTCTACGTGGATGACCTTCGCTGTGGGGCAGAATTCCGCGACTTTGCCGGTAGCGCGGTCGTCGAACCGCACACCTGCCGCAATCAGCAGGTCGCAATCTTCCAAAGCCATATTGGTGTACCGCGCGGCGTGCATCCCCAGCATTCTCAGAGAGAGTGGATGATCCACGGGAATCGCTCCCAGTCCCATCAGCGTCATGGTTGTCGGGATACACGCCTTCTCCGCGAGACGACGGATTGCCTCGCCTGCCCCCGAGCAAACAGCGCCCCCGCCGATGTACAGGACGGGGCGTTGCGATTCGTTGATCATATCAGCAGCCCGCGCGACGTCCAGCGCGTCGACGGCGGGGGACGGGTCGGCGCGTCCCGGTTCCGGCCATGACTCGAACTCGATGACTTCGGTCTGCACGTCCTTGGGAACGTCAATCAACACCGGGCCGGGGCGACCGGACGCGGCAATACGGAACGCGTCGGGAATGACGCGCAGCAACTCCCGGGCCGAACGGACCAGGAAATTGTGTTTGGTGACGGGGATGCTCATCCCGTAGGTGTCCACTTCCTGGAAGGCGTCGCTCCCGATGAGAGAGCCGGGGACCTGCCCGGTAATGGCCACGATGGGGATGGAATCCAGCTTTGCGTCGGCGATGGCGGTGATCAGGTTGGTCGCGCCGGGGCCGGAGGTGGCAAAGCAAACCGACGTCTCGCCGGTGGCGCGAGCCATCCCCTGCGCCATGAACCCCGCTCCCTGTTCGTGGCGCGCCAGCACGTGCCGTATCCTCTTGCTGCGCGACAGGGCGTCGTACAGCGGAAGATTGGCTCCTCCGGGGATGCCGGGGACAATGGTGACTCCCTGACGTTCCAGCAGCTCGACAATGGTCTGGGCACCGGTTCTCTGAATCATGGGACTCGCTCCTTTTCTGTTGCCCCATGCGGTGGAACCGGCGAGCGGTGGGAGGTAAAACGAAAAACCCCCGCCGGTTCACGCCGACGGGGGTTTGGTTGCCTGTGTTGGGCTGTTCCCGCTAAGGCGCGACGGCTACGACGACGCTTACAAGTACTACTACAACGCCCAAGCGGGTAAGCAAGGTTGTCATCGTCTCAGCCATTTCGCCTCTTACACAACTCTCCAAATCAGAATGTGAAGCTATCATAGCGCGTACAGAGAGATGTGTCAAATCCCATCCGAATCCTACGGTCATACAAAGTAGGTCTACCCCAGTGTCACGTCCAGATACAGCATCACAATGATGCCGATCATCGTGCCGAAGGTTGCCAGCCGTTCGTGGCCTTGGCGGTGACTCTCGGGAACGATCTCATCGCTGACCACGTAGAGCATCGCTCCGGCGGCGAAGCCCATCGCGTAGGGGAGAACAGGTTTCATTGCCGTTACGGCCCATGCTCCGAGGACTGCCAGAGGAATCTCGACCAGCCCGGAGCGAACTCCGACGATGCTGGCATACCAGCGTTTGCCCTTCCCGATACTCATGGCGGAGATGGCCACGGCAAGACCTTCAGGGATGTTCTGGAACCCGATCGCCATCATCAGGACAAACGCCTCTTTGAGGTTGCCAGACCCGAACCCCACCCCAACTGCCAGCCCCTCGGGCATGTTGTGCAGAGTGATCGCAATAATGAGAAGCCACACGGCTTTGATACGGTCGCTGTGTGGTCCCTCCATTCCCCTGACTACGTGCATGTGAGGGATGAAATGGTCGGTGAGGTCGAGGAATGCGACACCCAGTGCAATCCCGATCACAACGGGAATGATCCCCCCCATCTCCACGCCCGGCAGGATCAGGCTCGTGAAGCTCGCGGCGATCATCACCCCGGCCGCAAACCCCAGTGAGCAATCGAGGAACTTCTGTGAGACCTCCTTGACTACCAACACCAGAAGAGCGCCAAAGGTGTTCATCCCCGCAATAACCAAACCGCCGATTAGCCCTTGGATAACGGGGTGGTCTCCTACGTGTGCAATGAACCAGTTCTGAAAAACATCCATAGAGTTTCCCCCCTGCAGCCGATAGTCTTTCACGACCGGATATGCGGTGTCAAGTACTGCGCGACGCGGCTTGTGGGCAGCTCACCAATCCCCTTCAACAGGCACTGACCCTTGCCCAACGATGGCGGCGTTGCAGTCTCTGCCTTCTGCACCTTCTCGTTCGTCACCAGGCTCAGGAACCTCTTGCGAGAGCTAAGGTCGAGACACGCAGCCCGCATCCGCGGGGCCCTCCGAATGTGGCGGCATCGTGTGACGTACGTTGCCGCCAGCTCCCCTATTTTTTGCTCACATACTGACTGAACGGCTAAACTTGCCGGTCGTCCCCTGAATGACCCACTCGTACCACGCCTCCATCCCGTTTCCCTTCGTTGCGGAGACTTGGAGGATTTGCGCGTCGGGGTTCACCTGGTGGGTGCAGGCGGCAAATTTGTCAACGTCGAAGTCGAGGTAGGGGAGGAGGTCGGTCTTGTTGAGGATGACCAATTCGCTGGCCTGGAACATGTATGGATACTTCAACGGTTTGTCTTCGCCCTCGGTGACGGAAACGATGAGGACTTTGGATTTCTCTCCCAGATCAAACATCGACGGGCAGACGAGGTTGCCGACGTTCTCAATCATCACGATGGAGTGCACCGACGGCTGAAGTTCTCCCAGCGCATGGGAAATCATGTGTGCGTCCAGATGACAAGCGGCGCCGGTGTTGATCTGCACGACAGGGCATCCGGTGGAGCGGATACGTTCGGCGTCGTTGGTGCTTTCCTGGTCGCCCTCGATGACGCTGATGGCCGCTCTACCCGCGAGGTCGCGAATCGTGCGCTCCAGGAGCGTCGTTTTCCCCGCCCCAGGCGAGCTGACCAGGTTTAGAGCGAGGATGCTCCGACCAATAAACCAGCCGCGGTTGCGTTCGGCCAGAAGGTCGTTCTTCGTGAGGACTTGCTGCTCCAGGCGAATGGTCTTTGTTTCGCGATGATGACCATGGGAGTGGCCATGCTCATGGCCATCATCTTCCTCGGGGCGGTGCACAGCCACCGTTTCTCCGTCCTGCATGTTCGTCATACGGATATCATTGTCATCAGAGCAACCGCAGGTGTCACACATTCAAACCAACTCCATCTCTCTGACTTGAAGTTCCTTCCCCGACAGCCATTCGAATGAGACTCCGCCGCAGTCGCAGATGGCAAATGGCTCGTTCATCACAAGCTCTCCTCCGCATCCCCGACACCGCCCGCATCCGGGCGTCTCGATGATATCGAGTGTCGCACCCTCAGCGACCGTACCGGAGGTGATCGCCTCAAAGCAGAAAGCGACCGCGTCCGGCATGATGGCCGTCAACTTTCCGATTTCCAGCACGACGCGCTTCACCTGAGCGCCGCGAGCGTTCTCGGTGACGATACTAACGATTTCCTGAGTGATTCCCAATTCGTGCATGGTGTCAGCAGATCCTCGGCAGCGGGTCGCCGACCAGCATGTCCATGACGCGTGATCCGCCGATACGAGTATTGAGAAAGACAATGCCCGGTGGCGCTGCAAGCGCATCACCGATCATTTGCGACTGCGCGCCCAGTGGGTGAGAGCGCATGGCTCTCAGCGCTGCTTCGGACGCTGCGGGCGCCACCGCGGCGATTAACTTCCCTTCGTTGGCAATGGTGAAAGGATCCAGCCCAAGAATCTCGCACGCTCCGCGCACTCCCTCGCGGATGGGGATGCGTTCTTCTTCGAGAGCGATGCAGACTTGGGAAGACTGAGCGATCTCGTTCAGCGACGTGGCGAGCCCACCACGCGTCGGGTCCTTCATGCAATGAACCGCTCCGCCCACCGCGTTGATCAACGCTTCGACGAGACCGTTCAGCGCAGTCGTATCGCTGAGGATTTCGCTCTCAATTTCCAGCTCCTCGCGGGCCAGCATGATCGCAATGCCGTGGTCGCCAATCGGGCCGGTCAGCAGTATCTTGTCCCCGGGTTGCACCGCGCTCTGCGCAATATGGACGCGCCCATCCACACGCCCGATTCCGGCGGTCGTGATGAACACACCATCGGCCTTCCCGGAATGAACGACCTTCGTGTCGCCCGTGACAATCGAGACACCTGCGTCGCTGGCGGCAGCAGCCATGGATTCAACAATGGTTCGCAACTGCTCCACGGGAAAGCCCTCTTCCAGAACGAAGGCCGCGGACAGGCACAGGGGCGTTGCGCCGGATACCGCCAGATCGTTGATGGTGCCGTTGACGGCGAGGTCGCCGATGTTGCCGCCGGGAAAGAAGATGGGAGATACGACATGCGAATCCGTGGTGAAAGCGAAACGCCCGGAATCGACGGGGAACACCGCCGCGTCGTCGAGGGCGTCCAGCAGCGAATTGCTGAACGCGTCGGCAAACACCGACTCGATGAGACTGTGGCTTGCCTTTCCTCCGCTGCCGTGGCTGAGAAGAATCTTCTCTTCGCGCAACTCGGGACGTCGTCTGCGCGGCGCGGCATCGCGCTTGGGTTCGCCTGATTTGGTCGGTGGTGTTTCGCTCATTGCGCCCACTTCTTCATTGTATCCGTCAGCAGGGTGCGTCCATACTTGTAGTACGCGGCACACGCGCCCTCCGAGGAGACCATGCACGTTCCAATGGGTGCTTCCGGTGTGCATGCCGTGGCAAAGGCTCGGCACTGATGTGGCTTCAGGGCACCGCGCAGCACCTCCCCGCACTGGCAGATCTTCGGGTCTTCCACCTTCAGTCCCGGAACATCGAAGCGCAACTCCGCGTCGAACTGCGAGAAGTCGCTCCGCAGTTTCAGCGCGCTCTCAGGAATCGAGCCAAGCCCGCGCCACTCGAAGAAGGGGCGCACTTCCATCGTCTGGTCCATGAGCTTGAGTGCCGTGAGGTTGCCCTCGTACTTGATGGCGCGGGAGTACTGGTTCTCTACGGCTGATCGGCCTTCCGTCTTCTGCTTCACGATGAGGTAGACCGATTGCAGCACATCCACTGGCTCGAAACCGGAGAGCACAACGGACTTGCCGTGGTCTCGGGCGATGAATTCGTAGGGTTGCATCCCGATGATCGCGCTCACGTGGCCGGGCCCGAGGAATCCGTCAAGCTGCAGGTCGGGCGCGGCGAGGAGGGCTTTGAGAGCCGGGATGACCAGAACGTGGTTGCAGAACATAAAAAAGTTTGAGACGCCTTCTTGTTGGGCCTGCAGCAGCGTCACCGCTGTGGAGGGCGCGGTCGTCTCGAAGCCGATTGCGAAGAACACGACGCGTTGGTCCGGGTTCTCTCGGGCGATTTTCAGAGCGTCCGACGGCGAGTAGACAAACCGGATATCCGCTCCATCCGCCCTCGCATTTAGCAGGCTGCCTTTGGAGCCGGGGACGCGCATCATGTCGCCAAACGTGGTGAAAATGACATCCGGCGCGCGCGCCATGGACAGCGCGTCATCCAGTCGCCCGATGGGGATCACGCATACCGGGCAGCCCGGGCCGTGGACCAACTCGATATTGTCAGGCAGCAGTTGGTGAAGCCCGTGCTGGTAGATGGCATGGGTGTGGCCGCCGCAGATCTCCATGATCTTCAGAGGCTTGTCGTAGCGCAGGTCGCGAATCCTCTCCGCGAGGGCGCGCACGAGGTCGGGGTCACGGTATTCATCGATGTATTTCACGCGGCAACCTCATCCCTAACCGCGCTTGCAGCCAGCTCCGCCAAATCCCGGTCGTATGCTTCGCCCATTTCCCGGAGGAGGCGAAGGGTCTCGTGCGCTTCTTCCTCGTCCACCTTGTTCAGTGCGAAGCCCACATGAACAAGCACCCAGTCGCCGATCTCCAGCCCTTCCGGATCGACCAGCATGACGTTTACCTGCCGACGCATTCCTCCGATATCTACCCTGGCAAGATGATGTCCGGGATCGGACATCTCCACTACCTGTCCCGGAATCGCAAGACACATGATCAAACTCTCCTCAGCCGCGCTGCCGCCACAGCAGCCTGACCCAGCGAGATGCCCCCATCGTTCGGAGGCACTTTCTCGTTGGTGTAGACCGCAAATCCCTCGTCCAGCAGGGATCGACGAGCGCGCTGCAATAATAGCATATTCTGGAAAACTCCGCCGCTGAGCGCGACGCAACCAATGGACGTGCGCTCTCGCATTTGGAGGCAAACGCCTCTGATGACCTGTGCCACCGCATTATGGAAGCGAGAGGCAATCCTCGTGGCGGGTACCGAATCCATCAGGTCGCGAACGATCGACTGCACCACTGGAACCGGATTCATCTTCAGAGGTGTTCCAGTCAGAAGGTCAAACTGGTAGCTCTCCGCGCTGTCCACGTCGGCGCACTGTTCCAGTTCCACGGCGGCCTGCCCTTCGTAGTTGACTTCGTTGCGGATACCGATCAGCGCGGCGACGGCATCAAACAGCCGACCCATGCTGGTTGTGGTCGGGCAGTTCAGGTTCTTCTCAATCATGCGGTGCAGCAGACCCCACTTGCTCCGATCCAGGTCGCGCACGAAGGGGATGTCGAGTTCCAGGAAGTCGTCTCCGAATGCCTCGGCAAGCCACACCGCGCCCATTCGCCACGGCTCTCTGACGGCTGCGCCTCCTCCGGGAAGGGGGACCGGAACCACGTGAGCTACCCGATTGAAGTCCGCGAGGTTCGCCACCAAAACCTCCCCACCCCACACGGTTCCATCTGTGCCGTATCCCGTTCCGTCGAATGACACCCCAATCACCGGGCCCTCAATGCCGTGCTCCACCATCGCGCTGACAATGTGTGCGTGGTGGTGCTGGACAGGAAGCAGCTGCACTCCTCGTTGATCCCTCGCCCACTTGGTCGACAGATATTCCGGGTGCATGTCGTGCGCGATGATTTGTGGATCGGCATCGAAGAGTCCCTTGAAATGCTCGATCCCTTCCGTAAATGAAGCGAGCGTCTCCATGTTCTCGAGGTCGCCGATGTGATGGCTGATGAAAGCTTGCCTGTCCTTGACCAGACAGAAGGTGTTCTTCAGGTGCGCCCCCACGGCGAGAACAGGTTGTGGGAACTCGAACGGCAGTAGAACCGGGCGCGGCGCGTATCCGCGTGAACGCCGCAGGAACTGCGGCTTCTCGTTGACAGCCCGGACGACAGAATCATCACAGCGGATGTGGATGTCTCGGTTATGAGTGAGAACGAAATCGGCAATGTTCTGAAGACGTTCGCGGGCTTCGTCGTCACGGTAAGCGATAGGCTCGTCACCGATGTTGCCGCTGGTCATCACGAGGGCGGTGAAGGGCGGTTCGGCGTTGGTGGTTGACGAGGGGTGCAACAACAAGTAGTGCAGAGGCGTGTATGGCAACATGAAGCCGAGGCAGCGATTACCGCGGGCGACGGAGTGGGCGACTGGAAGGTCGCCTCTCCTTTGGAGCAAGACGATGGGTCTCTGTCGGCTGGTCAGCAGGGAGCGTTCGTGTTCGGTGACGTCGCAGCATTGCCCGATGGTTTCGAGGTTGGGCGCCATCAGAGCGAAGGGCTTGTCTTCCCGGTGCTTGCGGGAGCGGAGGTTTGCCACTGCGGTTTCGTTCAGAGCATCGCAAGCGAGGTGGTATCCGCCGAGTCCCTTGATGGCGACAACGGCGCCTTCGATGAGGAGACGTTGGGTTTCAACGATGGCCGCGTCACCCGTGAGACCCGTGGAGTCCCCGTGGCGAGTGATGAGAGATACGCGAGGTCCGCATACCGGGCAGGCGTTCGGTTGCGCATGGAAACGGCGGTTACCCGCGTCGTCGTATTCTCGCTGACATTCATCGCACATCGGGAACACAGACATGGTTGTCTGGGCGCGGTCGTAGGGCACGTCCTGTATGATGGTGAAGCGTGGGCCACAGTTCGTGCAGTTGATGAAGGGGTAACGAAACCTGCGGTCACGGGGATCGAGCATCTCCCGGAGACAGTCGTCGCAGATGCACACGTCGGGCGAGATGAAAGTTTGCTTCTCCCGTTGTATCTCACTGGGGAGAATGGTGAACGAGTTGTCTGCGCCGAGACCGATGCGTTCCCAAGTGATCTTCTCGATCAACGCCAGCGGCGGAGTTTCCTCAACGAGAGCGGTGAGAAAACGGTCGAGCGACCTGGGGTCGCTCTCGATCTCGATGATCACCCCCGCAGAATTGTTGAATACGTGGCCGAGAATGCCCTCACGAGTCGCGAGAGCATAAACAAACGGCCGGAACCCGACCCCTTGCACGATCCCGGTCACTCTGATTCGACGGCGTTCACGCATGTCTTCTCGCAGGCCAAGTAATCACCGTTCTTGTCTGTTCGCATCGGAATTGCCGTCTTGCCGAGCATCGAAGGTGTCTTGACGGGAACTGCGAAGAGAGGTATTGTAGTCGGCGTTTGCCTTGAAGGATTTCCTCGAGACCGGCGGTCGCGGTTTTTCCGCACGGCCGGAGTGCGTGGGAATCAAAATCTGCAGCTGTCGTGCGACTCGTATGAGTGGCGCAACCGCTCGTACGAGTCGTACGACCACAGGAGGTTAGATTTGTCTGATTCACCCAATCCCACTCGCATCGTTGACGCGCACCAGCACGTGTTCTGGCACAAAAAGAACGACGCCGGACTTGTTCAAGACCTCGACGAGCATGGCATCGAGTATGCCTGGCTGTTGACGTGGGAGATCCCTCCGTCGGAAGATTGCGCAAGCTACCACATCGCATTCAACCCGACCCACGTCCGGCCGGACGGAACGCACGCAGGGATTCCACTGGTCGATCTTCTCACGGCACGAGACAACTACCCCGACCGCTTTGTGGTTGGATACTGCCCGCATCCCGCAATGGGGAATCCCAGCGCGCTCTTGAGGTCTGCCGTCGAGATACACGATGTCAAGGTGTGCGGGGAATGGAAATGCCAAATGCCCATTGATGATCCGCGTTGCCTTGAGCTGTTCCGAACCGCGGGCGAGTTGGGGCTTCCCGTCACATTTCATCTGGACATCCCTTACCTGGCGGACGAGGACGGGAAGATGAAGTATCAATCCATTTGGTATGGCGGAACAGTGGATAACCTCGAGCGGACGCTCAAAGCCTGCCCCGATACAACATTCATCGGCCACGCCCCCGGCTTCTGGCGGGAAATCAGCGACGACGCCGACCGACAGACGGTGATGTACCCCAGGGGTCCGGTGACAGGGAAGGGACGGCTCTACGGACTTTTTGATCGGTACTCCAATCTCTGGGCCGATCTATCCGCTGGCTCGGCGTTGTATGCGCTCAACCGTGATCCGGAGAACGCCATGGAATTCCTCGCAACGTACAGCGACCGGTTGCTCTTCGCTCGCGACTACTACGGAAAAGAGCTCCATGAATTCCTGCAAACGCTAGACCTTTCACGAGAAATTACCGAGAAGATCTACCATCTGAACGCGGAGACATTGGTGGCCAGGTGAGGAGTGGTCTCCAACAGTCGGCACTCCGGACCATGAGCGGGTGTAAGTAGGTGGTCAAAAATACTGTCCCATAGTTCCCGAAAAGGTAGTGGGGGGTTATGCTATTTGACAGTTTGATTCGGTAACGGCAATCCCCCCGAACTTGTTTCGGGGGATGCTTGGGAGTAACCTACCGGGAGCGCAGTTGCCATCGAATCCCCCTGAACTTGCTTCAGGGGATATTTAGGTTCTCCCTGCGCTTATATAGGTCGGTCTTAATTCCATCTTCCGCTCTAAGGATTCTGCCTGGGCTTGAAGTGCCGCCAACGTTAGCTTCGGCGGTGAGTTCCTGGGGCGTTGCCCCAGGCAACGCTTCAAGCGGAAGATGGGCCTAATAATCCCCCGAAGTTAGTTCGGGGGGATTGGGTCAAATCGAACTCGCAGAGTTCGCCGATTGCGCCTCAGTAGGTTTGTCCGAAATATCCCCTGAAACAAGTTCAGGGGGATTACCGAATCAATCGGGTATGTCCGTCTTCGTTTCAGCAGGGACAGTATAGTTGACTCCTATCCCCTCTCCGTTCCTGTTGGCTTGCAGGGCAGACAGTCCGAAGACAGACTGGGCAGAACACCGCCTCCGACTGTTCTGGACGAGAGTGACGGAACTGCTGGCAGATAAATCACTCATTGGCGAAAGGACAGTTCTTGTGAATAACCCGAATGGTTTTTGGTAACATCATGCGGATAGGTTATTGTCAATGGAATCAAGTCGGATGGGAGCAGGTGGCCGTACTCACCGTGGCCAATGGTGAAGCGCGCCTGGATGCAGCCAAAGGGCTGTCCCCAGAATTCGCTGAACAACTTGCACCTCAACGTGTTCGGTGCCGCGGTGGGTTCTGCACCCCGGAAGAACCAGAGAAGTACGTTGAGGGATTGTTGGACAGGTTTTCTGGTTCATACTTCTGGGCTATGAGGTTGCCGGATGAGACTATGGAGCTTGCTGACCCTCCAGCGGGCCGTTCCAGAAGGGCAAAGGTCAAGATCACCCGGAAGGACGGGCACGCGCAACACTATTGGATTCGTCCGAAGGAGGTACAAGCACAGAAGAAGAAAGCGCAGTCCAGGGGACAGAATTCATGACGATCTACTTATAATCGGTGCGTGATGGGCAGTAAACATTTTCCCGAGAAATAAGAAAGAATGTAGGCGTGAGTCGCTGATTATGGCGCCAGTTCAACCATGGCATTACCCGCCGATTGCTGTCATGATCATAGCAACTGCAAGGACACCTCTCAAGTGCACGACGGAGAATCTTCACTTTGCCTGAGATGCGATCCCTTCATTCCGCGATACACTCGAACTTACCAATGACAGTTTGACGATTCCGTCCAACCTGCTATCATTACGCTTCCTTCGCGTGCCTCAGTCGTTTCGGGGCAACGGAATTGGCCCGTATCGTTGACGTGCTTGGCGGAATGCCTCGACAGGCAAGACCGCTTCGTGTTGGTCGGTCTTCACATTTCACTGGACGAACAGTAGATGGTAGACGCTAAGATTCCAGATTTTGCACTTCCTTACGGCTTTCTCCTGAATCCTCGTGGTGCGTTGACAGCGGGGACGATTCGACTCAAGGAGTTGTCGCTTCTTATTGACTCCACGAGCATCGAAGCTCCTTACGAGGAGTTGCGAAGAATCGGCGTCGAAGAGAACGCCTTGCTCAAGGATACTCACTATACGCGCGTCCGAGCCTTCCGGTGCCTGCGTGATTTCTATGCGCTTGACTTGCAGCTACCAGTCTATCGAGTCTTCCGTGAACTATGGGAGCACGATTCCGCCGAGCGTCCGTTGCTGGCCCTCCTGCTTGCTTCAGCCAGAGAGCCAATCATCAGGGCGACCGCGCCTTACATCCTTCGGCGCCGCGCCGGTGATCGCGTCGATCCCGCAGACTTGGAGGAGGTCCTCGGAGCCGAGTTCCCCGGCCAGTACAGTGAAACAAGCTTGCGGCGTCTCGGGCAACACCTTGCCTCTGCGTATCAGCAATCGGGACATCTGTCAGGCAAGGTCAACAAGGTCCGTAGCAAGGCCACATCGGGACCGGCTTCCACGGCGTATGCCCTGTTCCTGGGATACTTGTGCGGAGTTCGCGGCGCGGCGCTCTTCGGTACCCTGTGGGCAGAACTGCTCGACTCCTCAAGAGCAACCGCGCAAGGGTTTGCCGCTGAAGCCTCGCGCCATGCCTGGCTGGAATACCGTCACGTCGCAGACGTAATCGACATCACCTTCTCACAATACCAACCCTTGATAAAGGACCCTGAGGATGGCCAACATTGATGACCTCATAAGAGCCTACAAACGCTTTGCCGCTCTCCCCTGGAATAAGAATGTCTCGGGGCCGGAGAGGGTGTGGATCTGCATTTACCAGCCGCGGGAAGAGCGGAGGCTGCGCCATCGCCTGGGCGAGTTTGAGCTGGCAACCAAGAGCGCCGGGCACGACTGGCTCCTCTTCGACTTGACCGATTCCTTTGAACGCTGGATGAGCGGTCACGAGTACCGGGAAGACTACTTCGCGTCTCCGGACGATCTCGATCTTGCCCTGGACGAGTTCTCCGAAGGCTTAAAGCAGGAACTCCGCTCCGCGTTGGATACCGGCGGGAATACCGTTGTTGCTCTTCTCGGAGCAGGCTCGCTTTTCGGAGTGAGTTCAGTTTCATCGCTCATTCAGAAGGTAGCCGACAGCGTACCGGGCCGCCTGCTGGTATTCTTTCCCGGAGAGAAGGAAGGCAACAACTATCGTCTGCTCGACGCCAGAGACGGGTGGAACTATCTGGCCACACCAATTGAGACAGAAGGATGAACCCGATGACACTCATCAGAGAGACATTCGTACGCGACCCCCTTAAGACAACCTTGCCCAATGCAGGGGTGGCGAAAGTAACTGCTCCAACAACCGATGAGGAATGGAGCGTGCTCAAGTGGGAATTGTCCACTTTCGTCTGTGAAGGGGAGTATCATAGCGGTCTGCGGCGTGTTCTGTCGTCCTACCTCACCTGTCTCGACCGGGAAACGCAGCCCGCCGTCTGGATTTCGGGATTCTTCGGATGTGGCAAGTCGCATTTTGCTCGCGTGCTGGAATACCTGTGGAGAGACCTCCAACTCCCCGATGGCGCTTCTCCACGCGGACTGGTTGACCTGCCGGAAGAGATCGCGGAGCTGCTGATCGAACTCAGCACGGCTGGACGGCGAGAGGGGGGCCTGTGGTCAGCGGCGGGAACCGTTTCGGGAGGTGAAGCCAGCTATGTCCGGGCAGCTCTCCTCGGAATCATATTCAAAAGCGCCGGACTGCCGACCCGCATACCCCAGGCGGAGTTTGTCTTGTGGGCGCGCCAGGAAGGAATTCACGATCCGCTCTCTGGGTCACTTGCCGCCTCCAACCGGAACCTTTACCACGAGTTGAGGAACATGTATGTGTCAACGCCTCTCTCCGAAGCGCTCCTTGAGGCAGACACCAACTTCGCCAGCGACGTAAAACAGGCGAAGGTACAACTGAAGGAGCAGTTCCCCAATCGTGCCGACGTCAGCACTGAGGAGATGGTGAACCTCATCGAGCAGGTCTTGCGGATGAGTTCCACCGATCCGAAGAAGCTGCCGTGTACCATGATCGTTCTGGACGAGACACAACAATACATCGGAACCGACAGCGAGAGAGCGCTCCACGTTCAGGAAGCTGTCGAGGCGTGTTGCAGTCGTTTCGGAAGCCACATCCAGTTTGTTGCCACCGGCCAGTCTGCTCTTGCCGCCTCCCCCCAACTGAGTCGGTTGCGGGATCGCTTCACAATACCCGTGGAGTTGAGCGACAGTGACGTGGAGAAAGTCATCCGCAAAGTTGTCCTTCGCAAGCAGCCCGACAAGGTGTCTGCGTTGAAGGCGATGCTCGGCGAGTGCAGCGGTGAGATTGACCGTCACCTTACCGGAACGACGCTTGGACCCAGAAACGAAGACCGGTTGAACCTCGTTTCTGACTATCCGCTCCTGCCGGTGCGGCGGCGATTCTGGGAGAGGGTTCTCCGAGCCGTGGATCGAGCAGGTACGGCGGCCCAACTCAGAACTCAGCTTCGCATGGTTCACGAAGCCGCCCGGGCCGCTGCCGAGCTACCCTTGGGGACCGTCATCGGCGCGGACTTTGTGTACGACCAACAGGAAATCAGTATGCTGCAATCCGGCGTCCTACTCCCGGAAAAGGCAGGCATCATCAAGCAGATGCGGGACGGCACGGAGGATGGAGATCTGAAGTCCCGGTTGTGCGCCCTGATCTTCCTCATCGGTCAACTCCCCTCCGACCTGAAACTGACAGCCAATACCGACACTCTTGCCGACCTGGTGGTCACCGATCTGAGAGCTGGCAGCGGCGCGGCAAGACAACGGATTCCCGAACTCCTCCAGGGCTTGATCGAGCGCGGGGACCTCATGCAGGTGGGTGACCAGTACCGTCTGCAAACCCGTGAAGGCTCCGAGTGGGAGCAGAACTACCGCACGACTCTGGCGAAGATTCGCGGCAACGATGCCACCATGGCCGCTGATCGCACGGAAGCCCTGCAAGCGGCTCTGAGTGGCGTGCTCAAAGGCGTCAAGCTCTTGCATGGAGAGAGCAAAACCCCTCGGGCCCTCCAGATGCACTACTCAGAAGAATTACCCTCCGTTGACTCAGGCGCCATTCCCCTCTGGATTCGGGACGAATGGACAACGCCGGAGAAGTCAGTGCGAAACGACGCGCAGCAGGCGGGAACTGACGATCCTACTCTTTGCGTCTTCCTGCCGCGGCGCGGCCATGATGCTCTTCGGGAGCAGCTTGCTGGGGCCGCGGCGGCAAAGGAGGTATTGGAGCGGCGAGGAATCCCCACCAGTGACGAAGGCAAAGAAGCTCGAATCGGCATGGAAACACGCCAGCGCCAACACGAGGGGCGTGTCGAGAAGCTGGTGCAGGAAGTTCTGGACGATGCGGTCGTCTATCAGGGAGGCGGTAACCGTGTGGATGGCGTGGACTTAGAATCAGCTGTCAGGACCGGCGCTGAGGCTTCTTTGTCTCGTCTCTTCCCGAGGTTCAAGGATGCCGACTCCTCGAAGTGGGCCCGAGTCATGAGTCGGGCCAGGGAAGGGAATCCCGATGCTCTCCAGATTGTCGGCCACGCGGGGGAACCCCACAACCATCCGGTTAGCCAGGAGCTGATCCGGTATGTGGGTGTGAGCGGCAGGAAGGGGATCGAGATTCGCAAGGACCTCGCGGCTCCTCCCTACGGCTGGCCCGTGGATGCCATCCATGCGGTCTTGTGTGTCCTCACCGCCTCCGGACATCTGCGGGCGACCCGAGACGGCAAGCCGGTCGCCGCTGTCGAACTCGACCAGACCCGAATCAGCCAGACGGACTTTCGCAGCGAAACGGTCACCCTCTCAGCCAAAGACAGAATCGCTTTGCGAAAGCTCTTCCAGGAGGCCGGCATACCGGTGCAGCCGGGGGAAGAAGGGACAGGCGGTGTGGCCTACCTCCAAAAGATGCAGGAGTTAGCTCAATCTGCCGGTGGGGTCGCCCCATTGCCGCCCAAGCCCAACACGATGCTGCTGGAGGACCTTCGCTCGAAGACAGGCAACGAGCAACTGGCCGG